>BNJU01005654.1_pt1 | contig 238180 bp, 278 predicted proteins | sample 8539281 | NCBI WGS metagenome assembly BNJU01 (sample SAMD00202456, study PRJDB9452) | human saliva metagenome | isolation source: human saliva | place: Japan
GCATAGCGCCCCAAACTTTCGTCAAAGAGGGCTTCTTTTTTTCTACCATTTGTCAAGTATAATACGGTTTCTGATTCAACATTATTTCTGAAAGTGCATAAAAGGAATTTTTTTGAGGAATAGTTCAAGCCATTTTTTTCTGACATTTGAGCATATAAAAACGACACCTTATCTGGTATTTTTGAAATAAGGTGTTAGAATTATAAAAGCATAGACGACTTTAATGACTTTTGGCTAAAAGTATAGTCGTAAAGTTTATTATGCATTATAAGATAGTACATTGTCCTAATGAGGCGATGTATAGAGGCAATCGTATGTGGCTTAGTTGAAGTTGTCTGCGATTGTCTTTTTCGTTTCTCATAGAAATCTGCGATATGGCAAGGATTGGTATGACTAGCTGAAGCGATATTGTGAATACATTTATACATAATTTTTCTTGCATAAGGATTCCCACGCTTAGTGATATGCTCTTGAGCTAGGAAATCTCCCTGATTCATAGTGTTTGAGATCAATGCCGATAAAAGCGTTGATTTGATTAGCAGACTTAAAGCGACGAATGTCTCCTAATTCGCCAATAATGCTTGTAGCCGTTGTTTCTGCGATACCAGGAATAGAGAGAAGAATCTCATATTCAGGTAGAGGTTCAGCTAACGCTATCAACTGTTGTAAAACTTGTTCCCGACGGTTTGTCAACCTTATAAGTTCCTGTGCATTATACTTAACCTCTTCTATCATAGGAGAGGTTTTTTTGAAATGGCAGAATAAGATTGCTTTGCCAGTCCAACTAACTTCTCAGCCAAGTTACCTACTCTGTTCTCTGAAATGCGTTTAGAGGTTGAGTTGCGGATAGTCTCTTTCAACTCAACTTCTGATAATTCCAGCACCCAATGCTTTGTTGGGAAGATGGACACGAGATTCCAATATTGCTCACCTGTAGGAGTAGATAGTAGATTCTCGATTTCTGGGAAGGCGACTTGAAGAACTTTGTGCAGCCTATTCTTTGTCCTTACGATATCCTCTGTCAGATTTTGGTAGAATCGGCTAAGATCATGCAAGTTTTGATAGACTTCTTCTTGAACGTAAGTTGGTTTACGATTTAAAACAAATTGTGACGAAGCTAGTTTCTCTGCGTCAATCTTATCAGTTTTCCGAACTCGTAAGCTATCAAGTTGCTTCTTAGCTTCCAAAGGATTAAGACGTGTATAGTCATAGCTGTTTTCTTCCAGAAAAGCCTGGAGTCGGCGAGAATAGACACCAGTAGCTTCGAAAATAATTTCGGGGTTGCTCACGGTCTTTAGATCCTTCAGTAGATGAGAAAATCCGATAATGTCATTAGGCATAGTATAGCTATGAACCCTTTCACCATTCACAAGAATAGCGACTTCTGAGCTTGCTTTACTCACATCGATACCAAAAACTGTCCGCATTATGTTTACCTCTTTGTCTTGAATGATTCCTTATTTTAGTGATTTCATTTTCAATACTCGACGTCTAGCGTCCAACATACTTTGATAAAATTCCATCTAAAACAGGTGTCTTGCCAGTTTTATATACGACGTCTAGCGCCAAAAGAAGCCACGACTTAACAAGACACCTCTACTTTAGCACAAAGAAAAAGTAGTGAGTACTCTCTCCCGTCGGAGATTTCTTCACTACTAATCTTAGTATGTTTTAGCGCAAGCAGCGAAAACTTTTTCTTGAAATTGAGACATAGGTTTACCTCTAAAATGTGTGGCATGGAGCATGGGCAAATGCGCAAGCTCGAGTGAAAATGAATCTAAGATGACCATGAAAAAAAGTCAGGACATTTTGTCCCAACTTTTCCAAGTCTTAATATGAGGATGCTCCGGATGTGGCATCTGCGGCTGAAGATGCATCGCCGTGACCACCAGCATCTGATGCTCCAGATGTAGCGTCGCTACCGCCATGACTGGCTGCAGCTGGTGCAAAAGGACCGCTTCCTCCGACAAGGCGTTGACCAGTTGTTTCGAGATACCAGTCAAGCCATGGTTTAAAGTTAAAGACGATTTCATTGATTCCTGCATAAGAACCATCATCATAGTACATAGCCTGATAGTTATGCGTATTGATAACTCCTTCAGGTGACCCTGGAACAATCGTACGAACGTATTCTTGGTTACCATTACGAAGTGTACCGATAACCCATTCCACATTTTTCATACGAGCTGGTGGAAGTGAGCCGTGAACAGTTGACATACGGCTACCAGATTGAGGTGGCACACGTTTGGCAAACATAGTGTCAGGATCTTGATGGGCGTTATTGTAGTATAGGAACTGGTTATTATCATCGGCATAGGTCAATTCAAATGGCATAGCCTTGAGGAACATGTCAATTTGATTAACTGTCAAAATACCGTGGTCCAATTTTACGTAGGTATCGCCAGATACCGCACCAGTAATTTCAGCTACTTTTTCTACCCATTCTGGATCATCAGGGTCGACCTCAGTAACAGTTGTAGCGATTGGGTTGTTACAATCCAAGTCTTCAGGTTCGATTGGTTTTGGTTTTTTCAATTTAGAAACCACTCCTACATATTGGATGAAATTATCTAAGCATTGTTCAAGGAAGTTAATAGTACCTTCGTTAGTAATGTTACCCTCAAGGTCAAAGGCTTCTTTAGCCTTTCCAAGCAAGAATTCATTACCTGGAAGTGTATAAGCATTAACACCAGGCGCTTCAAGGATTTTACGCAAATGCACTTGGGCACGTGAAGTTCCTTGGTCGTAGTAAGAAGCACCAACAATCATTACAGGCTTGTTTTCAAATGGGTGCACTTCGAATGAGAGCCACTCCAAAACTGATTTAAGTGCTGCAGAGATAGTGTGGTTGTGCTCAGGTGTTGCAATGATAACACCATCAGCGCGTGTAATTTTGTTATTAAGTAAGCGAAGTTGGAAACTTTCATCCCATTTTCATCTTGATTAAACATAGGGACTTCATCAATTTCTAAAACTTCAAGTTCAAATTTAATTTTAAAATGTCTTCTGATAAATTCGAGCAGTTTACGGTTATATGATTGGTCATAATTTGCTCCAACGAGTCCAACAAATTTCATAGTTTCTATTCTCCTGTCCTATAGGCTTTCCCAGTCGAAGTCTTCAGCTTCTTTATGTAGCAACTCTGTAGCATGTGAGAGTTTACCAGTAATTTTGACGTAGAGACGGAAGTCATCGAAAATAGCATCTAATTTTTTGATGACATCAAGGTCAACTAAATCGCCGTTGCTATCAAAAGCTTGAAGGGAATGTGAGAGCAAGAATTCGTCTGGAAGCACATTAGCTTTGATTTCTGGAGCATTCAAAATTTGACGAAGTTGTAGCTGTGCACGAGAAGCTCCTAGGGTTCCATAAGATGCCCCTGTAATCATAACAGGCTTATTCAAAAGAGGGAAAACACCGTATGAGAGCCAGGCCAAAGCATTCATGAGAACAGCCGGAATTGAGTGGTCATACTCAGGTGTTCCAATGATAACACCATCAGCTTCATCGATTTTTTTAGCGATTTCTAGTGCACTTTCTGGCAATTGCTTATTGGCAGGTTTGTTAAAGACAGGAAGACCTTTGATTTCTACAAGTTCAATTTCTGCCTTATCTGCAAAATGCTTCTGAATATATTGCAATAATTGTCTATTAGTTGAACGTTTTGAATTCGTACCAACAAGTCCGATGAATTTCATGACAATTCTCCTTAAAAGTATTATATCTAGTATCATGTTAGCGTTTTCCTAGGCTAAAAGTCAATCTTCGTTTGATGAGAATACGATTAGACTATTACTTTTGTCATCTTATTTCGAATAGATTATAATAGGATAGATTTAAGAAATATTCTTCTTAAATTCAGTGTAGCTGATTTTACAAGAATTAGTTAACTGATGTAGAAAGGAAAAATAATGACTAAAATTCGTGGATTTGAACTTGTATCAACCTATACTAATCGAGACTTACTTCCAAAGCGGGAGACTGCCCATGCGGCTGGCTATGATTTAAAGGTTGCGGAGAATACTGTAATTGCTCCTGGGGAAATTGTTCTCGTACCAACAGGTGTTAAGGCTTACATGCAACCTGGTGAGGTTCTCTATCTCTATGACCGTTCCTCTAACCCTCGTAAAAAAGGTCTGGTCTTAATCAACTCAGTTGGAGTTATTGATGGCGATTACTATGGAAATCCTGGAAATGAAGGTCACATCTTCGCCCAGATGAAAAATATTACTGATCAGCCCGTGACTCTTGAAGTTGGCGAACGCATGGTTCAGGCTGTCTTTGCACCTTTCTTAATCGCAGATGGGGACGAAGCAGATGGCGTTCGAACTGGTGGGTTCGGGTCAACTGGAAAATAGAAGAAATTTGCGGCCGTCTTGCTGGTCATATCTTCTCGTATCTTTAAGAAGCATAGGGCTTATTGCTTAACCAATCTGGATTTAAAAGAGTTTTTCTAGAGAAATGGTGCTAAAAGCTAGAGCTTATAGGGGAGATGGCACTGTCTGAGTTTATCATGAAAGGAAAGGATTAGAATCATAGCTAAGAAAAAATCAACTTTTGTTTGTAGAGAATGTGGCTACAATTCACCCAAATATCTAGGACGCTGTCCCAATTGTTCTTCTTGGTCCTCTTTTGAGGAAGAAGTTGAGGTGCAGGAGGTTAAAAATGCCCGTGTCAGTTTGACGGGTGAAAAGTCCAAACCTACTAAGTTAAAAGAAGTCTCTTCAATTAATTACGCCCGCATAAAAACTGATATGGACGAGTTTAACCGTGTTTTAGGTGGCGGTGTGGTTCCGGGGAGTTTGGTTCTTATTGGAGGAGATCCAGGGATAGGAAAATCGACCCTCCTCTTACAGGTGTCAACACAGCTGGCTAACAAGGGAACGGTCCTCTATGTTTCTGGGGAAGAATCGGCCGAGCAAATCAAATTGCGGAGTGAACGTTTAGGTGATATTGATAACGAATTTTATCTGTATGCTGAGACCAATATGCAAGCCGTCCGTAGCCAAGTCGAGGCTATCAAACCCGATTTCCTTATTATCGACTCAATTCAGACCATCATGAGCCCAGAGATTTCTGGCGTTCAAGGATCTGTTTCCCAGGTTCGTGAAGTAACTGCCGAACTCATGCAGATTGCCAAAACCAATAACATTGCCACTTTTATTGTTGGGCATGTGACCAAGGAGGGACAGCTGGCTGGACCACGTATGTTGGAGCACATGGTGGATACGGTGCTCTATTTTGAGGGGGAACGTCATCATACCTTCCGTATTCTGCGGGCAGTTAAAAACCGTTTTGGTTCAACCAATGAAATTGGGATTTTTGAAATGCAGTCAGGTGGTCTGGTCGAGGTACTAAACCCTAGCCAAGTTTTCTTAGAAGAACGCCTAGACGGTGCCACAGGTTCTGCCATTGTTGTCACAATGGAGGGGAGTCGACCTATCCTAGCTGAGGTTCAAGCTTTGGTGACACCGACCGTCTTTGGTAATGCAAAGCGGACAACGACGGGACTGGACTTTAACCGTGTCAGCCTTATCATGGCTGTCTTAGAGAAACGTTGTGGCCTTCTTCTCCAAAATCAAGATGCCTATCTCAAGTCAGCTGGTGGTGTCAAGTTGGACGAGCCAGCTATTGACCTTGCAGTTGCCGTTGCTATCTCCTCTAGTTACAAGGAGCTTCCAACCAATCCACAAGAAGCCTTTATAGGAGAAATTGGCTTGACCGGAGAGATTCGTCGTGTGGCTCGTATTGAGCAGCGTATCAATGAAGCCGCTAAACTAGGTTTTACTAAGATTTATGCTCCTAAAAATTCGCTTCATGGCATGAAGATTCCAGAAGGTATCCAGGTCATTGGGGTCACGACGGTAGGAGAAGTACTCAAAAAAGTTTTTTCTTAAGATAACAAAAAATCTGCTCTTTTGGAAACGTTTGCAAAAATATACCTCCAATGCTATACTTTTCATAAGGATAGGGAGGTATTTATTATGCAATTTTTCACAGACAGCAACATGCAATTCCCTTTAGTAGAGTTGTCTCTTAATCAAGGTGAAACAGTCTTTATCCAGCGTGGTAGTATGGTATATCACACACCAAATGTGACACTGACTACCAAATTAAACGCCAGTGGATCAGGTCTAGGTCGTTTTGTAAAAGCCGTTGGGCGTTCAATGGTTTCGGGTGAAAGTAGCTTTATTACTCAGGTTATCTCACAGTCCAATAACGGTTATATAGCCTTGGCCCCTGATTCTCCAGGTCAAGTGATTCCACTTTATTTAGTGAAAAACAGTACCGACTAAACGACGGTGCCTTTCTAGCACTTGATGGCACAGCTTACTATACAATGGAGCTCCAGTCTGTTGGTAAGGCTCTTTTTGGTGGTCAGGGAGGATTCTTCGTCATGACGACTCGAGGCCAAGGAACCCTCTTGGCAAATGCCTACGGTTCTATTAAAAAAATTGAGCTAAACAATCAAGAAGTGACTATTGATAATGCTCATGTCGTTGCCTGGAGTCAGACACTTGATTACAATATTCACTTGGAAAATGGTTTCTGGCAGTCTATTGGGACAGGAGAGGGTGTTGTTAATACCTTTAGAGGAACAGGTGAAATTTATGTTCAAAGTCTCAATCTTCAAACCTTTGCAGGCTTGCTTAATAGATACTTGCCAAAACGCTCATAATACAAATTGAAGGAAGATGGATGCTTGTTAGCATTTATTCTCCTTTTTTTATGTTGAGAACTCAATAGCTGACAAGTTAATAAAAAGATGATAAGATAGTGTGTAAATAATTTGATAGTCAAATTATTTTCTTCATTAGAAAGTGAGTTATTATGTCTTATTTTGAAAACTTTCTCAATGCCAACAAAGCCTATGTTGACCTCCACGGGACAGCCCATCTTCCCTTGAAACCAAAGACTAAGGTGGCTATTGTGACTTGTATGGATTCACGCCTTCACGTTGCCCAGGCCTTGGGGTTGGCCCTAGGTGACGCTCATATTTTACGTAATGCGGGTGGTCGTGTGACGGAAGATATGATTCGTTCTTTGGTCATTTCTCAACAACAGATGGGGACACGAGAAATTGTAGTTCTCCACCATACAGATTGTGGTGCTCAGACCTTTAAGAACGATGAGTTTACCGCCTATCTCAATAAAGAACTTGGTGTTGATGTTTCTGATCAAGATTTTCTTCCATTCACAGATGTAGAAGAGAGTGTTCGTGAAGATATGGCTATTCTTCGTCAGTCACCGCTTATTCCCTGAGGATGTTATCATCTCCGGTGCGGTTTATGATGTAGATACTGGTCGAATGACTCAGGTCCTCCCTTAATATCGAAAAATTGAGCAGGCGTGATTGCCTGCTTTTTTATAATTCAATGAAAAAAACTCAGCACACAATATAAATGCTGAGTTAATCTAGTTTTTAAGAAACGATAAAAATGAGAATCACGGTCCCCAAATAGAAAAGACTAGTGATAAAAAAGCTGATACGCCAGAACAACTTAAGAAAACGTTTAAACTTGAAAGATTGTGTTTTCTTAGCATCTGAATCGTGATAATGATAGCCACCAAGGATAATAAGATGGTGATGTAAGGCAAAAACTATGGGTAAAGAAACGGGCTGATACAGCAACCACCTCAATAAAATAAAGTGGGAAGGTAAGGTCAGCAAATTAAGCCCGAGATATTTTAAACTGAAGAAGCGGTGGATAATAAAAGCAAAGATAGGTGTTAAAATCAAAAATGCTATAGCAAAGAATTTATATAGAATCATAAGTCTATTTTACCTCGAAAAGGCCTTTATGTAAATTTTTTCCTAAACTTAATAAGAAATTCTTGCATCTAAAAAGAATTTCTGTATAATAGATAAGGGTATGTAAAAACATACTTGTGGGAGGTAACAAAACTTACTTACCGCCAAAAACCACAATAGGAGGAAATTACAAAATGGCTAAAAAAGTCGAAAACATCGTAAAACTTCAGATTCCTGCTGGTAAAGCGACTCCAGCTCCACCAGTTGGACCAGCTCTTGGTCAAGCCGGAATCAACATCATGGGATTCACTAAAGAGTTTAACGCTCGTACAGCTGATCAAGCTGGTATGATTATCCCAGTTGTTATCTCTGTGTATGAAGATAAATCATTTGATTTCATCACTAAAACACCACCAGCTGCTGTTCTTTTGAAAAAAGCTGCAGGTGTTGAAAAAGGTTCAGGTACTCCAAACTCAGTTAAAGTTGCTTCAGTAACTCGTGCACAAGTACAAGAAATTGCTGAAACTAAAATGCCTGACTTGAACGCTGCAAACATCGAATCAGCTATGCGTATGATCGAAGGTACTGCACGTTCAATGGGATTCACTGTTACTGACTAATTCAGTTAACAAGAAAACCACAGACGTCGTCTCACTTCGCTGAGTGACGTGGAAGATGAAAGTCGTTATGACCACATTACACAAGGAGAAATAATTAACATGGCTAAAAAAAGCAAACAAATGCGTGCTGCTCTTGAGAAAATCGACAGCACAAAAGCTTACAGCGTAGAAGAAGCTGTAGCTCTTGCACAAGAAACTAACTTCGCAAAATTCGATGCTACTGTTGAAGTATCATACAATCTTAACATTGATGTTAAGAAAGCTGACCAACAAATCCGTGGAGCAATGGTATTGCCAAATGGTACTGGTAAAACTCAACGTGTTCTTGTATTTGCCCGTGGTGCTAAAGCTGAAGAAGCTAAAGCAGCAGGTGCTGACTTCGTTGGTGAAGACGAACTCGTTGCTAAAATCAACGGTGGATGGCTTGACTTTGACGTTGTTGTTGCAACACCAGACATGATGGCAATCGTTGGTCGTCTTGGACGTGTCCTTGGACCACGTAACTTTGATGCCAAACCCTAAAACTGGTACAGTAACTATGGACGTTGCTAAAGCAGTTGAAGAGTCTAAAGGTGGTAAAATTACTTACCGTGCTGATAAAGCAGGTAACGTACAAGCTATCATCGGTAAAGTTTCATTCGAAGCTGAAAAATTAGTTGAAAACTTTAAAGCATTTAACGATGCTATTCAAAAAGCTAAACCAGCTACAGCGAAAGGTACTTATATCACCAACCTTTCAATCACTACTACACAAGGTGCTGGTATCAAAGTTGATCCTAACTCATTGTAAGAATAGTAAAAACCTATCTTCGGATAGGTTTTTTTAATTATGTGACTTTAAGTCCGTTTCGCTCCGAAGGTGCGAAACAGATAAACCACCCGCTATGCGGGTGCGCATCGAAGGTTATACCGTCATAACAAAAAAACTCCAAACGAGTTACAATATAGGTGTTCAAGCCAATTGTAAAGCGGAAGGAGTTAAGACTATGGCGCAAAAAGCTCACAGTTTATCACATACAAAATGGATGTGTAAGTACCACATTGTATTTACACCTAAGTATAGACGAAAAATAATCTATAATCAATATAGGAGTAGTCTGGGAGAGATTTTTCATAGACTATGCCAATATAAAGGCGTTGAAATAATAGAAGGCCACTTAATGCCAGATCATGTTCATATGCTAGTAAGTATACCACCACGAATGAGTGTAGCTAGTTTTATGGGATATTTAAAAGGTAAAAGTGCATTGATGATGTTTGATAAACACGCCAATTTAAAATATAAATTTGGGAAACAGACATTTTTGGGCAGAAGGTTATTATGTAAGTACGGTAGGACTTAATGAAGCCACAATTAAGAAATATATTCAGGAACAAGAGAAGCATGATATCGCTTTGGACAAATTAAGCGTAAAAGAATATGAAAATCCCTTTAGGGATAACGGTAAGTAATGCGAATGCCTCTTTGAGAGGCTTGTGACGAGTCAAAAGCAATAAGGCTTGAACAAAGTGAAAGCCAGCGTCTTTAGGCGCTGGCTGGTATTATGGGCTTATAGCCCTTGGTCAAACCACCCGTTAGACGGGTGGTTATGATTGAGCTAGATAGGAATACTTGAGTAGAAAATAAAAAATCTTCAGAAAGTAGTGTTGATTGTTGGAGGTTATGGTATAATTTACGCGTATACACATAATTTTTGATTTAAAACTTTTACGTTACAATTTAAGGAGGTAATGAATGAAAAAGAGTAAGGTATTTTTACTGGTAGCCGTAGGCCTGTTATCTGTAGGTGTATTAACGGCTTGCTCGTCATCAAGTAAGACGTCTGGTAAGACTTATAATTATGTTTACGGTGGCGATCCTGCAACCTAGACTATGTTTCTACAAATAAGAAAAATATGACAACAGCCGTTAGTAATGGTGTTGATGGTTTGTTTGAAAATGACCAATACGGGAATCTAAAACCTTCTGTCGCTGAAAACTGGTCTGTTTCTCAAGATGGTTTGACTTATACTTACAAGATTCGTAAGGGTGTCAAATGGTACACTTCAGACGGCGAAGAATATGCCAATGTAACAGCTAAAGACTTTGTAACAGGTCTTAAGCATGCTGCTGATACTAATTCTGAAGCGATTTATTTGCTACAAAACTCAGTTAAGGGCTTGAATGATTACCTTTCAGGTGCCAACAAGGACTTCTCAAATGTAGGTATCAAAGCAGTTGATGATTACACTTTGCAATATACGCTTAGTCAACCAGAACCTTACTGGAACTCAAAATTGACTTACTCTGTCACTTGGCCTGTTAACGCAGGATTTTTGAAATCTAAAGGAAAAGATTTTGGTAAGTCAACGGATCCAACGTCTATTCTTTATAACGGACCATACCTTCTTAAAGCTTTGACAACTAAATCGTCTATTGAGTTCACCAAGAATGAAAATTATTGGGATAAGGATAATGTCTACTTTGACAATATCAAATTAACTTATGATGATGGATCAGATCAAGAGTCTTTGGAACGTAAGTTCACTGATGGTGTCTATACATTAGCTCGCCTCTTCCCTAATAGCTCAAATTATTCTAAGGTTTCTAAAAAGTATAAAGATAATATCTATACTACTCAACCAGCAGCATCAGTAGAGGGGGTTGGTATTAATATTGATCGCCAAACTTACAATAATACCTCTAAAGAAAATGACCAACAGAAATCATCAACTAAAGCAGCACTTCTTAATAAGGATTTCCGTCAATCATTAGGATTTGCCATTGATCGTACAAATTATGCGGCTCAGTTGAATGGTAAAGAAAGTGCTAATACAGCTGTTCGTAATATCTTTGTTAAACCAGACTTTGTTCAGGCAGATGGTAAAGATTTCGGAACAATGGTAATGGATCAACTTCCAGCTTATGGTGATGAGTGGTCTGGTGTGAATCTTGCAGATAGTCAGGATGGTCTTTACAATCCAGAAAAAGCTAAGGCTGAGTTCGCGAAAGCTAAGGAAGCTCTTCAAGCAGAAGGAGTTCAGTTCCCAATTCATTTGGACGTTCCAGTAAACCAAACAAGTAAAATTTTTGTGAATCAAGTGCAATCTCTCAAACAGTCTATTGAAGCTACACTTGGAAAAGAGAATGTTGTAATTGATATCCATCAATTGTCAGCTGACGATTTCTACAATATTACTTACTATGCTTCGAATGCAGCAGCAGAGGATTGGGACTTGTCGGTTGGTGTTGCTTGGGAGCCTGATTACCTCGATCCATCTACATATCTTGATGTTTTGAAAACGACTAGTAGCGAAAACACTAAGTCCTTTATGGGTTACGACAATCCAAATAGTCAAGCTGTGGAAAAAGTAGGTCTTAAAGAATATGACCAATTAGTTGAAGATGCTTCTAAGGAAACTACAGATTTGACACGTCGTTATGAAAAATATGCTAAAGCTCAAGCATGGTTGACAGATAGTGCCCTCTATCTTCCAACTACCGCTTACAGTGGTGCGGCAACGGTAGTTTCTCGCATCCAGCCATTCTCAGGAGCTTACGCTCAAGCTGGTGATAAAGGTTCTACTTACTACTTCAAGTATATTAAATCTCAAGATGATATTGTAACTAAGAAACAATATGATTCAGCTTATAAAGATTGGCTTAAAGAGAAAGCAAAATCTAATGACAAAGCTCAAAAAGATCTTGCAAAACACGTTAAGTAAACTATCGAAAACGTCTACCTTTAGGTAGTCGTTTTTTTGACAAAATTCCTCGAACCACCTTTAGATTGTGTTATAATAAGAGGGATTGGTACTTATAAGCTTATGCTTAAGCTTGGGGAGAGCCTTCAAGCTAACCAGGTATCCAAAGACTGAAGAATAAAACATAAAAAGGAGATTTATCTTGGCTAAAGATATCCGCGTTCGTTACGCACCAAGTCCAACAGGGCTACTACACATTGGTAATGCCCGTACGGCATTGTTTAACTACCTCTATGCACGTCATCATGGCGGTACTTTCATTATCCGTATTGAAGATACTGACCGTAAGCGTCACGTTGAAGATGGTGAACGTTCACAGCTTGATAACTTGCGTTGGTTGGGAATTGATTGGGATGAAAGCCCTGAAACACATGAAAATTACCGTCAATCAGAGCGTTTGCCACTTTACCAAAAATATATTGATCAACTTTTGGCAGAAGGTAAGGCTTACAAGTCATATGTAACTGAAGAAGAATTGGCTACAGAACGTGAACGTCAAGAAGCAGCAGGTGAAACACCTCGTTATATTAACGAGTTCCTTGGTATGACTGAAGAAGAAAGCTGCTTACATCGCAGAACGTGAAGCGGCTGGCATTATTCCTACAGTTCGTTTGGCTGTTAATGAGTCAGGAATCTATAAATGGCATGATATCGTTAAAGGAGATATCGAATTTGAAGGTGGCAATATCGGTGGTGATTGGGTTATCCAGAAGAAGGATGGTTACCCAACTTACAACTTTGCGGTTGTTGTTGATGACCACGATATGCAAATTTCACACGTTATCCGTGGAGATGACCACATTGCCAATACACCAAAACAGCTTATGGTTTATGAAGCTCTTGGTTGGGAAGCGCCTGAGTTTGGACATATGACCCTTATCATCAATTCTGAAACTGGTAAGAAGTTGTCTAAACGTGATACTAATACCCTTCAATTTATCGAAGATTACCGTAAAAAAAGGTTACCTTCCAGAAGCGGTCTTCAACTTTATTGCTCTTCTAGGTTGGAATCCTGGTGGCGAGGACGAAATCTTCTCTCGCGAAGAACTTATCAAACTCTTTGATGAAAACCGTCTAAGCAAGTCTCCAGCGGCCTTTGACCAGAAGAAACTGGATTGGATGAGTAACGACTACATTAAGAATGCAGATTTCGATAAGGTCTTTGCTCTTTGCAAACCTTTCTTGGAAGAAGCTGGTCGTTTAACAGATAAAGCTGAAAAATTAGTGGAACTCTACAAACCACAGATGACAGCTGCAGAAGAAATTGTTCCTCTTACAGATCTCTTCTTTGAAGATTTCCCAGAATTGACAGAGGCTGAAAAAGAAGTTATGGCTGGTGAAACAGTACCAACAGTACTTAAAGCTTTTAAAGCCAAACTCGAAGCTATGTCTGATGATGAGTTTGTTGTTGAAAACATTTTCCCTCAGATTAAGGCTGTTCAAAAAGAAACAGGAATTAAAGGGAAAAACCTTTTCATGCCAATCCGTATTGCTGTTTCAGGAGAAATGCACGGTCCAGAATTGCCAGACACTATTTTCTTGCTCGGTCGTGAAAAATCAATCAAACATATTGATCAAGTTCTTGCAACACTATAAAAACTAACCCAACATTTGTTGGGGTGTATAAGCAGTATGTCAGCAATCATATGATTTTAGTTAAGAGTGTTTTTATAATAGATTTGTAATAAAAAAAGTAGAGAGAAGTTAAGATTTGGTTGGTGTTTCTACTACGCCATTGACATGTATCCATAAATTGAGGTTATCAGTCAGTTAAAAGAGCTTGAGGTATCTAGGCTCTTTTTATATTTTTAGTTTTTCTAATAGGAATGACGCTAAATTATATATTTATCTTACAATAAAGTAGGTTAATTTTTGAAAGGAAAAGTGGGAGTCTAGAGATGATCGTTTTGTTTACGGTTCCACGCCTATTGGCTCTTTTAATTGTTAGTCGTGATATGTCAGGTTTGCTCAAAGCTTGGAAGAGTAAATGTTGGTTTGTCGTTGGGAGTCTCTTGCTTATTTGTAGGAGGCATTACGGGATGGCTTTTAGCACATCTGCTTTTCTACCTTTTCTTAGGATAAATTTCAAGAATAAGTGCAACATTTACTCTAACTCATCCATTGGAGCTTCACAAGCAGTTCTGTAAGTTAAACATTTTCGTGTCGGTGATTGATATCATATAGGGCCTTGTTCAAAGCCTTATCAGAGATAGTGGCTAAATCCGTTTTCTTTGGGAAGTATTCTCTTGGTAAGCCATTTGAGTTCTCATCGCTTCCTTTCTGCCAAGATGAATAGGCGTCCGCTATCTTGAAAGCTAAGTAAAAACAAGTTTTTCGCTCTAGAAAGGTCGCTAAACACCTCTTACTTTTGCCTCTGGAAGACACCACAGTATCAAGTTTCCAGTGGCCAAAAGTTTCACGATTCTAGACCTCTTTGGGACGTTTGGCCATTGGCGTACCACTTCTAAATCTTCCACGTGTTTCTTTGGGCTGTCGACTTTTTCCTTTACGACGAAGGACGCTCAAATCCAGATCAATCAAACCATCATAGAGCCAGTTATAGATGGTTTTAAAAGCTACCATTGGCTCTTGTTCAAACTGATAGCGGCCACAAATCTGTTCAGGCGACAGGAGGATTTTAAACTGTCCTCAATTTCCTTTTTCAACTCTGGTGTCAAACAAGACTTCCGACCTTTTTGTTTAGCCCTGTGGTCATACTGTTCCTGTGCTAAGGCTGCGGAATAACCATTTTGGCATCGTCTTAATTCTCTTGAAATGGTAGACTTATGGACGCCAAGTTTACTTGCAATTTGGCAAGGTTTCAAACCTAATTTCAAGTAGGTTTCTATCTTTATTCAATCGGTTATGGTAGGATGAGGGGCAACTCATAGTTTTTTCTCGGCTTCTGTTTGTTTCGTTACTTACAGTTTACACCAATGAAAGGCTATGAGTTTTTTTGTTGCGCTATATTTTTGCAATTTATCGGTCTAAAAAGTATATGATTATCTTATAAGTAACTAATTTCTGTAAAAAAATACTAAATAGATGGCTTTTAGTGATGAAATTTATAAAAAAATAGACTAAGAAATTGCAGTTCAGGATAAAAACGACATTCATTCTATCTAAAAATTGCTGTTGGATTCTCTACCGATGATGCTGTTGTTCAAAAAGGTCTGTACTTTGTACAGGCCTTTTGGCATTTTAGAAGATAAATAGTTAAAGATGCTTTTTGAATCTATTTGTATAGTTTCAAAAAGTATTTTTTTATTTTTCATCACCTTTTGCATAAAAATTGAATAAAAATTAAGATTTAAGCACTTTTTAGGTCAAAAGAATAAATAAAAACAAATAAAACGAAATAAATATAAAAAAATAACAAAAAAAGTATTGACAAGTGAATAAATATGCAATATAATTAATCTCGTAAGGTTGATAGAGATAGCAACCCTAAGAAAATATAAGAAAAGAGAAAAATATTATGTCAAAAGAGAAAGTTATTCTTGCCTATTCGGGAGGTCTTGATACCTCAGTCGCTATTACATGGCTTAAAAAAGATTACGATGTTATCGCCGTTTGTATGGATGTCGGTGAAGGTAAAAATCTTGAGTTTATCCATGATAAAGCTTTGACAGTTGAGCTGTTGAGTCATACGTGCTTGATGTTAAAGATGAGTTTGCTGAAGATTATGTGCTTCCAGCACTTCAAGCTCACGCTTACTATGAACAAAAAAATATCCTTTGGTTTCAGCGCTTAGTCGTCCAATTATTGCTAAAAAATTGGTTGAGATTGCTCATAAAACAGGAGCAACGACTATCGCTCACGGTTGTACTGGTAAAGGTAATGACCAAGTTCGTTTTGAAGTTGCCATCGCTGCTCTAGATCCAGATCTTAAAGTAGTAGCACCAGTGCGTGAGTGGAAATGGTCTCGTGAGGAAGAAATTGAGTATGCTAAGGCCAATGGTGTTCCAGTTCCGGCAGACCTTGATAATCCTTACTCAGTCGACCAAAACCTTTGGGGACGTGCCAATGAGTGTGGTGTTCTTGAAATCCTTGGAATCAAGCTCCAGAAGAGGCTTTTGGGATTACCAATTCACCAGAGTCTGCGCCAGATGAAGCTGAATATGTCGATGTTACTTTCAAAGAAGGGAAGCCAGTTGCTCTTAACGGTAAAGAAATGAAATTGGCTGACCTTATCCAAGAAATGAATGTTATTGCTGGTAAGCATGGTGTCGGACGTATCGACCACGTTGAGAACCGTCTTGTAGGTATCAAATCTCGTGAAATTTATGAATGTCCAGGAGCTATCGCCCTTTTGACAGCTCATAAAGAAATTGAGGACTTAACTTTGGTACGTGAAGTTTCTCACTTTAAACCAATTCTTGAAAATGAATTGTCAAACCTTATCTACAATGCTTTGTGGTTTAGCCCAGCAACACAAGCTATCATTGCTTATATTAAGGAAACACAAAAAGTTGTTAATGGTATCGCTAAAGTTAAACTTTACAAAGGGCATGCTCAAGTAGTAGCACGTCAATCAGCTAATTCATTGTATGATGAAAACTTGGCTACTTACACATCAGCTGACAGCTTGATCAGGATGCTGCGATTGGATTTATCAAGCTTTGGGGTCTTCCAACTCAGGTTAATTCACAAGTTAACCATCCGTTTGACAATTAATGACAGATTTCATAAGAAAAGCAGGCTATTAGAAGAATAACGCTTCTTATCAGATAAAAGTGTCCAGAGAGCCACATCTGATACTCTTTTCTTATAACTTATATTATTATCGTTAAGGCGTTCTGAGAGGCGTCACGAGCCTAAATAAACTACGACAGAGATCTGGTTTTAGGAAAACAAGTGTCCAGAGAGACAAATTAAGCTAGACAAATACTATCTAGCTTTTTTCATTTAAGTTATTGTGACCAAAGAGGTCGTTGCTTGTTATAAGTATTAAGAAAGGATGGAAGATTATCCCAGTGTGGAGCAATCTTCAACATAAAACTATGGCAGAAAATCATAAACTATGGGGCGGTCGGTTCGAAGCTAGTCTTGAAAAATGGGTCGAAGAATTTGGTGCTTCAATTTCATTTGACCAAAAAATGGCAGAGTTTGACCTTAAAGGGTCTATTGCCCATGTAACCATGCTGGGTGAGACAGGAATTATTACCAAGGAGGAGTCTTTACAAATTAAACAAGGCTTGGAAGAGCTTCTGGAGGAATATAAGGCTGGTAAAGCTAGAATTCGATGTTTCTAACGAAGATATTCATATGAATATGGAAAGTCTTTTAACGGCTAAAATTGGACCAGTAGCAGGAAAACTTCATACAGCACGTTCACGTAACGACCAAGTGGCAACGGATATGCACTTGTATCTAAAAGCCAAACTAGTGGAAGTTATTGAGAAGCTTGATAATTTACGTGGTACTTTGGTCAATCTAGCAGACAAACATACCTACACAATTATGCCAGGCTACACCCACTTGCAGCATGCACAACCGATTTCTTTTGGTCACCACTTGATGGCTTATTACAACATGTTTACACGTGATGCCGAACGTTTTGAATTTAATATCAAGCATACGGATATCTCTCCACTCGGAGCTGCTGCACTAGCAGGAACAACTTTCCCGATTGATCGTAATATGACATCTGACTTAATGGGCTTTGCAAAACCATATAGCAATTCCTTGGATGCTGTTTCCGATCGTGACTTTATTCTCGAATTCTTGTCAAACTCAAGTATTCTCATGATGCATATGACACGTATTTGTGAAGAAATCATTAACTGGTGTTCTAACGAGTTTAAGTTTGTAACTCTATCTGATACTTTTTCAACAGGCTCTTCCATTATGCCTCAAAAGAAAAATCCAGATATGGCGGAGCTTATTCGTGGAAAATCAGGTCGTGTTTATGGTAATCTGATTGGACTGTTGACTGTGATGAAATCACTACCTTTGGCTTATAATAAAGACCTACAAGAAGATAAAGAAGGTATGTTTGATACGGTGGAAACGATTACTGTCGCTATTGATATTCTTGCGGGCATGCTCAATACAATGACTGTTAACGATAAACATATGGCAGATTCAACAGAGAAAGATTTTTCAAATGCTACAGAGTTGGCTGATTATCTTGCGGCTAAAGGACTTCCATTCCGTGAAGCACATGAGATTGTTGGAAAACTTGTCCTTGAGTGTACCAAAGCTGGCTATTATCTTCAGGATGTTCCTCTCGAACGTTATCAAGAAGTTTCAGATTTAATTGAAGAGGACATCTATGAGACACTCAAATCTCATACAGCTGTTGAGCGTCGTCATTCCCTTGGTGGAACTGGTTTTGACCAGGTTAAATGGCAAATCAAAGAAGCTCAAAAAGCTCTAAAAAATAAGTCTCTAAGGCCCTAACCATAAGGTTTTGGGCTTTTTTGCTATTTATGATATAATAGTACTAATTTTGAGTTTGGAGTCGCATTTTGAAAAAATCTTATCGCGTTAAGAAAGAGAAAGACTTTAAAGCATTATTTGATGCGGGACACAGTGTTGCTAATCGAAAATTTGTAGTCTACTGTCTGGATCGTAATCTACCTCATTTTAGAGTAGGTTTATCGGTTAGTAAGCGTCTTGGTAATGCGGTTACTCGGAATCGGGTAAAACGTCGTCTACGACATGCACTGATGGACATGTCATCTCAGTTAGAACATCAAGATTTTGTCGTTATTGCTCGTAAAGGTGTCGAAGACTTAAGTTATCAAGACATTTATAGCAATCTCGTTCATGTCTTAAAAATAGCAAAGTTATATAAGGGCTAGAAAATTATTTTGCTTCTTTACATTGTCGGATAAACTAAGATCATTCCTGATTTTTTTGAGATAGTCATTAATGAATGGAAGCGAAGCAGTTCTTTATCGTATTAAAAAGGAGTTTTTAGTGAAGAAAAAACTTAATATATTTGTTTTAGGTGCAGGAGCTCTCTTGCTTTTGTCCGCGTGTGGACGAAGTGATGTTACAAGTCACTCTACAGGCCTTTGGGAACGTCTTATTTTAATGTTTGGGAAGGCTATTCAAGGGCTTTCATTTGGTGGTTCTATTGGATTAGGTATTATTATTTTCACGATTTTAATTCGCGCGGTAATGATCCCTCTGTATAATCGCCAAATTAAGTCAAGCCGTGAACTACAAGAGTTGCAGCCAGAGTTACGTCGCTTGCAGAGTGAGTATCCTGGACGCGAGAATCGTGAGGCTCTTGCTTATGCACAACAAGAACTTTATAAAGAGCATGGTGTAAATCCTTACGCAAGTCTCCTTCCTCTTATAATTCAGTTTCCTATTTTGATGGCTCTTTATGGAGCCCTTACACGTGTGCCTGAGTTGCGAGAAGGAACCTTCTTGTGGGTTGACTTAGGTCAAAAAGACCCTTACTTTATTCTTCCGATTTTGGCGGCTGCTTTCACCTTCCTTTCAACTTGGTTGACCAATAAGGCAGCTAAAGATCGTAGTGCAATGCTTCTTGTTATGAATATCATGCTTTCAATCTTTATTTTCTGGTTTGGAACTCAGATTTCTTCAGGGGTAGCACTTTACTGGGCAGTTTCAAACGCCTTCCAAGTTGTTCAGATTTTGGCTTTTAATAATCCGTTTAAAATCATTGAAGAACGTAATCGTTTGGAAGCAGAAGAAAAAGAACGTGAAGCTAAGATTCGTCGTGCCAAGAAAAAGGCGCATAAACGTAAATAAGGAGGCTTATTATGGTTGTCTATTCTGGACGAACAGTCGAACAAGCTATCGAAAAAGGTTTGAAAGATCTTAATTTACCCCGTATGAAGGCTCATATTAAGGTTATTTCTCGTGAGAAGAAAGGTTTTCTAGGGTTCGGAAAGAAGCCAGCTCGAGTTAGCGTTGAACCAATAAATGAAAAGATAGCTCATGAAGCAGATCAAAACACCGTTAAAGTGGCTACTGATGCTGTAAAACAGCCGGATGATTTTGTTACAAGTTCCAAAGAAGAAACTATTGCTTCCAAGAAAGTGACAAAGCTTGTTACGGTTTCAGATAATAAAGAAGAGGCACAAGAAATCTTAACGCAACCAGTGGCTACTGAGACCTTTGGGAAAGAGTTGCCTGGTAAAATACAGGAGCAACCAAAGGCGACAATCATTCCTTTATCTGTTAAGCGCGAGTCATCAGAAGAGGATGCTACAGAACCTGAGGTTACTTCTCTTGCGCCCAAACTAGAACCTGTTGCTCAACTTCAGACTGTAGAAACTTCAGAATCAGAAGATGATTTCAGCTCTTTTGTGGCATCTGAGTTTAGTTCAGATGAATCTTCTGAAAGCAATTTAGAAGATGTTCAAGCAGCTGCAGATGACGTTTTATCTTATCTTGAAAAAATCATCTATGAAATGGATGTTGATGCTAGTCTGGAGGTTAGTCACAATCGTCGTAATATCATTATACAGATTGAGACAGACCAGCCAGGACGTGTTATTGGCTATCACGGTAAGGTTCTTAAGTCTTTACAACTTTTAGCACAAAATTATTTGCACGACCGTCATTCTAAACGCTCTAGTGTTGTTCTTAATGTTCGTGATTATTTAGAGCAACGTACAGAGACTCTGATTGACTTAGCAGAAAAAAATAGCAGCCAAAGTAAAAGAAACAGGGAGAGAGTATGTGATGGATCCAATGACCAACAGCGAACGTAAAATCATTCATAAGTCTCTCTCTCAAATTGAAGGTGTAGAAAGTCACTCAGAAGGTGATGATCCTAATCGTTATGTTGTGGTGACAAAAGTATAATTATAATAGAGTTTATTGCTTACAAAAACTAGTCTTATGGTGCTGCACCCCAATAATGGGACAAGCAAAAAACCTCTTATACGACCAGTTTTCTGTACTCTACAGGAGACTGGTCATTTAATTTTGTTGAATTCTAGTTTCATTATAAAATAGGATGTAATTTTTAACAATATCTGTTATACTATCTTTGGTTAAGTTTCTCCATTTATGGAGATAGAAGGTTTCATACTTGAGAACAGGATGGAACCATTCGATACAGGCATTATCTGCTGGTGTTTCTTTTTCGGGACATGGAGCGGGTGATGCCTTTTTCTATTCTACTACGGTTATTGGTCTGTTCTTTTTTTATTAATGAATCTTTTTAGTACTTCAAGATATGGTGAAAATAATCTCTAAGTATTTCTTGACAAGAGCATGCTATTACTATAAAATAATATGGTATGTTTAGTAACTGATCAAAAATAGCCGGCTAAACGAATACGAAAATTTATCAGGAGGTATTCAACGTGAAACGTACTTATCAACCAAGTAAAATCCGTCGTCAACGTAAACACGGATTCCGTCACCGTATGTCAACTAAAAACGGACGTCGCGTTCTTGCAGCTCGTCGTCGTAAAGGACGTAAAGTTCTTTCAGCTTAAGGCAACAAAAAAGCAATGGTGCTCGAGACTGTTGCTTTTTTTGCTGTCTTTACGGAATCATTATCTGTGCTAGTGGTTCCGTAAAGCTTTTAGCGATGTATCAAATAGTCCTCCCCTAAAGTGTTATATTAGATAAGGTTTCCCGACCACTAATTAATATATTAAAGGAGGATTTTTGGTTGAGACAGAATAATAGTTTAGCACATACTACATGGAATTCTATGTATCATATTGAGTTCGCACCCAAATATTGACGTCAGATAATTTATGGGAAATACAAAGCAAGTATTGGTCAAATCTTACGTTTATTATGTGAAAGAAAAAGGTGTTTAAATGCATTAAGCAGATATTTTCTAAAATCATATTCACATGTTGGTGAGTATACCATTTAAATTAGGTATTTCTTCATTTATTGGATATTTAAAGGGTGAGAGTAGCTTAATGGTATTTGACCGACACGCTAATTTAAAGTATAAATATGGGGATCGCAAATTTTGGTGTCGAGGCTTTTATGTTGATACGGTTGGGCAAAATCAGAAGCGAATTGAAGAATATATTCGTAATCCATTACAAGAGGACATGATAGCAGATCAGTTCAGTCTTTTCGAGGAATATGATCCGTTTACAGGTGAGAAGAATAAAAGAAAGTAATCTTAAAGAGACCGGCTAGTCGGGTCAGCTAGCAAAGGTGGTGCTGAAGGGAAACCATTCGGTAGGCCTCTAGACATCGGTCGGAAGCAGAGTCTTTCAGCTGAAGAGCAAGCCGCCCGTTCTGATATGGCCCCTGTCAAGTAGACAGCTTAAATACCTAACAATAGTGTTTGTTTTTAAGTTTAGTCGTACAAAATAAATGTACGGGTGATTTTGACTTGCTGAAAATGTTAGGCGATGGGCTTTAAAGAGTTTGAATCGACAGTTTGAAAATAGAGAGCTGACAATTCTTATAAAATTTGATACACTAAAGCAGTTGTGGATAATGTTCGCTTGTTAAAAAATACTTAGGATTGTTTTTCCTAACGTAAGGAGTATAAATGACTGATTTTCCTATTAAATATCGTCTAATAAAGAAAGAAAAATACACAGGAGCACGCCTGGGAGAAATTATAACGCCTCATGGCACCTTTCCAACACCGATGTTTATGCCTGTCGGTACCCAAGCTACTGTAAAAACGCAATCCCCTGAAGAACTAAAGCAGATGGGTTCAGGAATTATTTTGGCAAATACCTATCATCTATGGCTGAGACCTGGTGATGAGCTTGTTGCTAAAGCTGGTGGACTCCATAAGTTTATGAATTGGGACCAAGCCATTCTTACAGATAGTGGAGGATTCCAGGTTTACTCATTGGCGGAAAAGCGAAACATTTCAGAGGAAGGTGTAACCTTTAAAAATCACCTTAATGGAAGTAAGATGTTTCTTTCTCCTGAAAAAGCTATTTCAATTCAGAATAATCTCGGCTCAGATATTATGATGAGCTTTGACGAATGTCCGCAATTTTACCAGCCATATGATTATGTCAAAAAATCTATCGAACGTACAAGTCGTTGGGCAGAGCGTGGACTAAAAGCACATCGTCGGCCACACGATCAAGGCCTCTTTGGTATTGTACAAGGAGCTGGTTTCGAAGACCTTCGCAGACAATCTGCGCATGATTTGGTTTCTATGGATTTTCCAGGGTATTCTATTGGTGGTCTTGCGGTTGGAGAAACTCATGAAGAGATGAATGCCGTACTAGATTTTACTGTACCTCTACTTCCCGAAAACAAACCGCGTTACCTTATGGGAGTAGGGGCGCCAGATAGTTTGATCGATGGTGTTATTCGTGGAGTCGATATGTACGACTGTGTTTTGCCGACAAGGATTGCTCGAAATGGGACGTGTATGACTAGCAATGGACGTCTAGTGGTTAAAAACGCTGCCTATGCAGAAGACTTTAGCCCAATTGATCCAGAGTGTGATTGTTACACGTGTAAAAATTACACACGTGCATATGTGAGACACTTGTTGAAAGCAGATGAGACGTTTGGAATTCGTTTGACAAGTTATCATAATCTTTATTTCCTAGTAAATTTGATGTCCAAGGTGCGTCAAGCTATTGTTGATGACAACTTACTCGAGTTTCGTCAAGACTTTATTGAAAAATATGGATATAATGCGAGTAACAGGAATTTTTAAATAATTTATTTAGCAGTATTGAATGTACTGCTTTTTTCCTTCTTAAATTGTGATTTCTTTCAAGCATACGTTTCCGCCCACAGTGTGATTTAGCCATATGATAAGATTCCTGTGCATTCCTTGGAGAATAGCTTCCTTCTTTTTAGATGTCGCTTCCACTCACGACTAATACGAGATCGATGACGATGAAGTGACTTAATAAAATGATGGTAGCTCATAAGATTTCCTTTCGTAACTAGTTCATTCAATTCTATTTTACAAGAAAATCTTATGAGTTTTTATTGTGTACTTATCACTTGTATTGTATATTCAAGTTAAAAACCCTCTTGACAGCTATCCAAAAGGGTGCTAAGATATAAAAGTTGTCTTAAGTGATTTGTCTCTAACTCGTAAAGGTTTCAAAACTTTAAAAAAGTTATTGACAAGTTTAAGCAGAGATGATATTATAAATAAGCTGTTTCGAAAGGGACGGCAAACGCCAAGAAGTGAAAAAAACTTTAAAAAAGGTGTTGACAAGATATTCTATCTTTGCTAGAATATAGAAGTTGTCTCAAGAGAGACAAGACCTTTGAGAACTGAATAAGAAACCAAGTGCAGGGTTATGATAGAAGAATTATAACCTGTCAATTTACAAGAATAAATCGTCAGACGACGGTAATGAGTTAACGCTCGAACAATTATTAAAGATTTTAATGAGAGTTTGATCCTGGCTCAGGACGAACGCTGGCGGCGTGCCTAATACATGCAAGTAGAACGCTGAAGAGAGGAGCTTGCTCTTCTTGAATGAGTTGCGAACGGGTGAGTAACGCGTAGGTAACCTGCCTTGTAGCGGGGGATAACTATTGGAAACGATAGCTAATACCGCATAACAATGGGTGACACATGTCATTTATTTGAAAGGGGCAATTGCTCCACTACAAGATGGACCTGCGTTGTATTAGCTAGTAGGTGAGGTAACGGCTCACCTAGGCGACGATACATAGCCGACCTGAGAGGGTGATCGGCCACACTGGGACTGAGACACGGCCCAGACTCCTACGGGAGGCAGCAGTAGGGAATCTTCGGCAATGGGGGCAACCCTGACCGAGCAACGCCGCGTGAGTGAAGAAGGTTTTCGGATCGTAAAGCTCTGTTGTAAGTCAAGAACGAGTGTGAGAGTGGAAAGTTCACACTGTGACGGTAGCTTACCAGAAAGGGACGGCTAACTACGTGCCAGCAGCCGCGGTAATACGTAGGTCCCGAGCGTTGTCCGGATTTATTGGGCGTAAAGCGAGCGCAGGCGGTTTGATAAGTCTGAAGTTAAAGGCTGTGGCTCAACCATAGTTCGCTTTGGAAACTGTCAAACTTGAGTGCAGAAGGGGAGAGTGGAATTCCATGTGTAGCGGTGAAATGCGTAGATATATGGAGGAACACCGGTGGCGAAAGCGGCTCTCTGGTCTGTAACTGACGCTGAGGCTCGAAAGCGTGGGGAGCGAACAGGATTAGATACCCTGGTAGTCCACGCCGTAAACGATGAGTGCTAGGTGTTGGATCCTTTCCGGGATTCAGTGCCGCAGCTAACGCATTAAGCACTCCGCCTGGGGAGTACGACCGCAAGGTTGAAACTCAAAGGAATTGACGGGGGCCCGCACAAGCGGTGGAGCATGTGGTTTAATTCGAAGCAACGCGAAGAACCTTACCAGGTCTTGACATCCCGATGCTATTTCTAGAGATAGAAAGTTACTTCGGTACATCGGTGACAGGTGGTGCATGGTTGTCGTCAGCTCGTGTCGTGAGATGTTGGGTTAAGTCCCGCAACGAGCGCAACCCCTATTGTTAGTTGCCATCATTCAGTTGGGCACTCTAGCGAGACTGCCGGTAATAAACCGGAGGAAGGTGGGGATGACGTCAAATCATCATGCCCCTTATGACCTGGGCTACACACGTGCTACAATGGTTGGTACAACGAGTTGCGAGTCGGTGACGGCAAGCTAATCTCTTAAAGCCAATCTCAGTTCGGATTGTAGGCTGCAACTCGCCTACATGAAGTCGGAATCGCTAGTAATCGCGGATCAGCACGCCGCGGTGAATACGTTCCCGGGCCTTGTACACACCGCCCGTCACACCACGAGAGTTTGTAACACCCGAAGTCGGTGAGGTAACCTTTTGGAGCCAGCCGCCTAAGGTGGGATAGATGATTGGGGTGAAGTCGTAACAAGGTAGCCGTATCGGAAGGTGCGGCTGGATCACCTCCTTTCTAAGGAAAAACGGAATGTACTTGAGTTTCTTATTTAGTTTTGAGAGGTCTTGTGGGGCCTTAGCTCAGCTGGGAGAGCGCCTGCTTTGCACGCAGGAGGTCAGCGGTTCGATCCCGCTAGGCTCCATTGAATCGCAAGATTCAAGTATTGTCCATTGAAAATTGAATATCTATATCAAATTCCATATGTAATTAATTACATATAGATAGTAACAAGAAAATAAACCGAAACGCTGTGAATATTTAATGAGTTAGGTCGAAAGGCCAAAATAAGGTTAAGTTAATAAGGGCGCACGGTGGATGCCTTGGCACTAGAAGCCGATGAAGGACGTGACTAACAACGAAATGCTTTGGGGAGCTGTAAGTGAGCAATGATCCAGAGATGTCCGAATGGGGGAACCCGGCAGGTAATGCCTGTCACTCATTACTGTTAAGGTAATGTAGAGGAAGACGCAGTGAACTGAAACATCTAAGTAGCTGCAGGAAGAGAAAGCAAAAGCGATTGCCTTAGTAGCGGCGAGCGAAACGGCAAGAGGGCAAACCGAAGAGTTTACTCTTCGGGGTTGTAGGACTGCAACGTGGACTTAAAGATTATAGAAGAACTACCTGGGAAGGTAGGCCAAAGAGAGTAATAGCCTCGTATTCGAAATAGTCTTTATACCTAGCAGTATCCTGAGTACGGCGAGACACGAGAAATCTCGTCGGAATCTGGGAGGACCATCTCCCAACCCTAAATACTCTCTAGTGACCGATAGTGAACCAGTACCGTGAGGGAAAGGTGAAAAGCACCCCGGGAGGGGAGTGAAATAGAACCTGAAACCGTGTGCCTACAACAAGTTCAAGCCCGTTAATGGGTGAGAGCGTGCCTTTTGTAGAATGAACCGGCGAGTTACGATATGATGCGAGGTTAAGTTGAAGAAACGGAGCCGTAGGGAAACCGAGTCTTAATAGGGCGCATTAGTATCATGTCGTAGACCCGAAACCATGTGACCTACCCATGAGCAGGTTGAAGGTGAGGTAAAACTCACTGGAGGACCGAACCAGGGCACGTTGAAAAGTGCTTGGATGACTTGTGGGTAGCGGAGAAATTCCAAACGAACTTGGAGATAGCTGGTTCTCTCCGAAATAGCTTTAGGGCTAGCGTCGATGTTAAGTCTCTTGGAGGTAGAGCACTGTTTGGGTGAGGGGTCCATCCCGGATTACCAATCTCAGATAAACTCCGAATGCCAACGAGATATAATCGGCAGTCAGACTGCGAGTGCTAAGATCCGTAGTCGAAAGGGAAACAGCCCAGACCACCAGCTAAGGTCCCAAAATATATGTTAAGTGGAAAAGGATGTGGGGTTGCACAGACAACTAGGATGTTAGCTTAGAAGCAGCTATTCATTCAAAGAGTGCGTAATAGCTCACTAGTCGAGTGACCCTGCGCCGAAAATGTACCGGGGCTAAAACATATTACCGAAGCTGTGGATACCTTTATAGGTATGGTAGGAGAGCGTTCTATGTGCGAAGAAGGTGTACCGTGAGGAGTGCTGGAGCGCATAGAAGTGAGAATGCCGGTATGAGTAGCGAAAGACAGGTGAGAATCCTGTCCACCGTAAGACTAAGGTTTCCAGGGGAAGGCTCGTCCGCCCTGGGTTAGTCGGGACCTAAGGAGAGACCGAAAGGTGTATCCGATGGACAACAGGTTGATATTCCTGTACTAGAGTATATAGTGATGGAGGGACGCAGTAGGCTAACTAAACCAGACGATTGGAAGTGTCTGGCCAAGCAGTGAGGTGTGATATGAGTCAAATGCTTATATCTCTAACATTGAGCTGTGATGGGGAGCGAAGTTTAGTAGCGAAGTTAGTGATGTCACACTGCCGAGAAAAGCTTCTAGCGTTAATTATACTCTACCCGTACCGCAAACCGACACAGGTAGTCGAGGCGAGTAGCCTCAGGTGAGCGAGAGAACTCTCGTTAAGGAACTCGGCAAAATGGCCCCGTAACTTCGGGAGAAGGGGCGCTGACTTATGGTCAGCCGCAGTGAATAGGCCCAAGCAACTGTTTATCAAAAACACAGCTCTCTGCTAAATCGTAAGATGATGTATAGGGGGTGACGCCTGCCCGGTGCTGGAAGGTTAAGAGGAGTGCTTAGCGTAAGCGAAGGTATGAATTGAAGCCCCAGTAAACGGCGGCCGTAACTATAACGGTCCTAAGGTAGCGAAATTCCTTGTCGGGTAAGTTCCGACCCGCACGAAAGGCGTAATGATTTGGGCACTGTCTCAACGAGAGACTCGGTGAAATTTTTAGTACCTGTGAAGATGCAGGTTACCCGCGACAGGACGGAAAGACCCCATGGAGCTTTACTGCAGTTTGATATTGAGTATCTGTACCACATGTACAGGATAGGTAGGAGCCTATGACCTCGGGACGCCAGTTTCGAGTGAGGCGTTGTTGGGATACTACCCTTGTGTTATGGCTACTCTAACCCAGATAGGTTATCCCTATCGGAGACAGTGTCTGACGGGCAGTTTGACTGGGGCGGTCGCCTCCTAAAAGGTAACGGAGGCGCCCAAAGGTTCCCTCAGAATGGTTGGAAATCATTCGCAGAGTGTAAAGGTATAGGGAGCTTGACTGCGAGAGCTACAACTCGAGCAGGGACGAAAGTCGGGCTTAGTGATCCGGTGGTTCCGTATGGAAGGGCCATCGCTCAACGGATAAAAGCTACCCTGGGGATAACAGGCTTATCTCCCCCAAGAGTTCACATCGACGGGGAGGTTTGGCACCTCGATGTCGGCTCGTCGCATCCTGGGGCTGTAGTCGGTCCCAAGGGTTGGGCTGTTCGCCCATTAAAGCGGCACGCGAGCTGGGTTCAGAACGTCGTGAGACAGTTCGGTCCCTATCCGTCGCGGGCGTAGGGAAATTTGAGAGGATCTGCTCCTAGTACGAGAGGACCAGAGTGGACTTACCGCTGGTGTACCAGTTGTTCTGCCAAGAGCATCGCTGGGTAGCTATGTAGGGAAGGGATAAACGCTGAAAGCATCTAAGTGTGAAGCCCACCTCAAGATGAGATTTCCCATGATTTTATATCAGTAAGAGCCCTGAGAGATGATCAGGTTGATAGGTTAGAAGTGGAAGTGTGGTGACACATGTAGCGGACTAATACTAATAGCTCGAGGACTTATCCAAAGAAAGTAACTGAGACATATTGACAACGATTTGGTTTCTTGATACAGTATAGATATTCAATTTTGAGTTGAGAATACTCAGAGTTAAGTGACGATAGCCTAGGAGATACACCTGTTCCCATGCCGAACACAGAAGTTAAGCCCTAGTACGCCTGATGTAGTTGGGGGTTGCCCCCTGTTAGATACGGTAGTTGCTTAGCCTTTATCCGCCATAGCTCAGTTGGTAGTAGCGCATGACTGTTAATCATGATGTCGTAGGTTCGAGTCCCTACTGGCGGAGTATAGTTTTTAAGCTAGACATTGTCTAGCTTTTTGGTTTATTTTTCTTGTTAATTACCAATTTTTAGATATTATATGAATAGATTTTTTTATTCGAGAGGTATTATTATGTCAATTTTTGCATCGGCTTTTACGCCCATTTCTGTCTCTTCGGCTAAGGAGAATATTGCTTCAGCTGAAAAAAATTTATTTTTGTTTATTGGTCGTTCTTCGTGTCCGTATTGTCAGCGTTTTGAGCCTAAATTATCAAATGTTGCTCGTAAATCTGAATTTAATATTTTTTTATATTAATAGTGAAAATAGTGATGAACTGGGAGAGATTCAGGCTTTACGTAAACGCTATGGTATTGCGACTGTACCTGCACTGTTTGTTTCAGAAAAAGGTGCTGCGAAGGTTGTTTGTGACTCTTCGCTCTCTGAGGAAGACATTTTGGATTTTATTTCTTAAGTTATTTTTGGAGGTTCTTATGTTTATTTCTAAACAAGAGGTCCAGTATTATGTAACAGATTGAATGGGCATTACTCATTATTCAATTATGTTCGATGGATGGAAGAGGCTAGAACTTTTTCTGAGGAGGGAATTATTTCTCCTGTTATTTCTATGAGAACACTGGATTTTGAGTCCAGCGAGTCTGCCAATTCCGCCACTCCGGCAAAGTATAACCGGGTTAGCTGGTTTCGAGCCAACGCATTCGTGTTAATATAAAGCTACAACGACTTTCTTAGATCAGATTTCTATAGAAATTTCTATAAAAAAAGTGTTAAATCTGCTAAACTTTTTTTCTGTATAGAATGCTAAATCAAGATGGTGTTCTAGTTTGTACAGGTCTTTCAGAACATAGTTTTTTTGTCGAAAGAAGGTAGTTTTGTTAATCTAAAAAAATGATTACCCTGCATTCTTTAAATTTTTTTGAAAGAACAATCAATTTTATAATAAAAAGAAAATCAATTTTGATTTTCTGAGAATGAAGACAAACATCGTTTTTGATGTTTGTCTTTTTATATTCTTACCTAATTCTCCTATAATCCAATAATATTGAGATATTTGGGTATAATTATAGGTCTTTCCTGCTATCATTTTTACCAATTTTTTTGATATTTAGACATGCTAAAAGTAAGCGCAACCTTATCTTCCATTTTGGACTTTCCTTTTTTTCTGGTATAACGTAAGTTATGATATTCTTTAGCTGTTCTGAATAACCGTTCTATCGTTTCTTTACGGTGTTGATACCGTTCTTTCATACCACTTTGATGGCGAATATCTTCACAGGCTTCCAAGGCATCTTTCCAAATGTGACGCACAACAACTTTTTGGTGCTGGCGACTTTCTGTACAAATCGCTAACAAGGGACAGGTCTTACAAATTTTAGGATTGCTTTTATATTCTCTATAGCCTTCACGTGTAGTTGTACGATAAGATAATACCTAATTCTCTGGACAAAGATAATAATAAAAAATGCTCGTCATAGACAAAGTCTTTTGGACGTAAAAAATTTTTCTTACCTCTTGGTCTAGTGTAAGGGAAAACTGGTGTAATTCCTTTTTCTAGAAGAAACTTGGCAATACTAGGTGTTTTATAGCTTGAATCCGCAATAATGAATTCAGGTGAGAAGGCTTCTAGTTTGGCAAAAAGGCCAGGGAAGCCCTGACTATCATGGATATTTCCTGATTCAACTGTATAAGCCAAGGCCCAACCATGTTTATCACAAGCTACCTGAGTATTATAAGCGAAGACTTCCTTATGTTCCCTCCTTATGAAACAAACCACTGTCTGGGTTCGTCGTTGATTGTTTCTTAGGTTTAGCCTCGCCTTTTTTTGCGGGCTTTAAGAACTTTTTTACGTGTTTTCTCCTATCTAAATTAATTTCAGTCTCCAGTTGTTCACTCATGAATTTAGCTTTTTGATCAACAACAGTTTTGTAGTTATGATTATTAGCAGTTGCCTTGATATGAGTCCCATCAATGAAGATTTCTGAGGGATCAATGAGCCCTGCTTCCAAAACATGATGAAGCACATGACTAAAAATGTGTGCTAAAACTTCTTTGTTTTGAAAGCGTCGGCTATAGTTCTTACCGTAAGTTGTAAAATGTGGTACCTTATCGTCCAGAGATAAGCCAAGAAATCATCGGTAAGCCGTATTCACCTCAATATTTTTGATGGTTTGGCGCATAGAACGAATGCCATAAAAACATTGAATCAACGGAATTTTAACTAATAAAACAGGGTCTAGACTAGGGCGACCATTATCCGAGGAATAACTATCTTCGACAAGATCATAAATAAAAGAAAAATCAATCGTTTCCTCTACTTTTCTTAGAAAATGGTCTTTAGGCACAAGTTCATCAAGCGTATAGAATCCTACTTGATGTCGATTGTATTCAGGGGGGTGTGAAACGTAGGAGCACCTCACCAAATACCTTTTTTTCTTTTATTATACTCCTTCAAAGCAAGAAAAAAATCCCCAGAAGTATAACTTCTGAGGACTTTGTCTTCAATCTGAAAAAAATCAATTTTGATTTTCTTTTTATTCTGCAAGGAGATCTTGATAAATATTTAAATTTTTCATCATCAAAGACGTTAAAAAAATAACCTTTTTAACAATATCGGAGTAATCAATAAAGGTTTTAACAGTTTTAATTGCGATTTCTGCTGCTTTTTGTTTTGGAAATTTGAAATCACCAGTTGATATACATGGTATGGATATTGATTCTATATTGTTTTTTTCCGCTAGTGCTAATACTGAAAGATACGATTTAACCAAAAGATCTTCATAAATTGGTGTTAGTTGGTTTTCAATTTTTGGACCAACTGTATGTATAACAAAGGCAGAAGGGAGATTATAAGCTGGGGTTATTTTAGCCATTCCTACTGGTTCTTCATATCCTTGTTCTAAGATGAGTTCGAAACAAGCTTGACGTAACTGGACACCTGCATATGTATGAATAGCATTATCAACACAATTATGGAGTGGTTTCATACATCCAAGTAAGGTTTTATTTGCTGCATTTACAATTGCATCTACCTCTAGTCTTGTAATATCACCTTTCCATAGATAGATTCTCTTATCTTGAGGAATAGACTGGAGAGAGTTGAGTTGTACTATTCCTCGTTCACCTTTTCTAACTTGTAGGTAAAGGTCTTGGATGGTCAAGAATTGTGTTGATGCTGCCATTGGTTTACGTGTATTAAAGAGTGCTCTTAGGAGTTTCTGCTTTTCTTCGAGCTCTTCTGGAACAATCAAATCATGTAATTCTAGATTTTCTTTTTTGAGTTCACCTATGAGATAGGTAATCATTGCATCTTTATCCATGTTTACTCTTTTCTATTTTTTTGGTTTATTTATTATTATACTCTCAAGGTATTCTATGGGCAAGTGATGTCCATGATAGGAAATGACTAATATTTGATAAGAAATTCTTATGTATGTATCAAATTCTTGCAATGGCCTTTAGAATCATATAGAATAGGTCTACAAAAGTTTTTATAATATCTAGGAGGATAATTAAATGACACAAGTAGTAACAGATTCTACATTTGAACAAGAAACAGCTGAAGGACTCGTCTTGATTGATTTTTGGGCAACTTGGTGTGGGCCTTGCTTGATGCAAGCACCAATTCTTGAGCAACTTTCTGAAGAGATTTCAGAAGATGAACTAAAGATTGTGAAGATTGATGTTGATGAGAATCCAGAAACAGCACAAAAATTTGGAATTATGTCTATCCCAACTTTGTTATTCAAAAAAGATGGGGAGGTTGTTAAGCAAGTTGCAGGTGTTCATACAAAAGAACAAATTAAAGCTATAGTTGCTGAGCTTAGCTAAGTAATCATCGCCATCCCATTTAGGGAGAGTTTAGTTTTTTCGAACGATGAGGAGAGTCAAATGTCTTATTCATTTCAAAACCCTAGTGCTGAGGTTATAGAATCTTATTTGAAATCAGCAAAGACTATCGCAATCGTTGGTCTATCTCATCGTAAGGAGGCAGCATCTTATCAAGTTGCGCATTTCCTACAAGCTGCTGGTTATCGTATCATACCAGTAAATCCTAAACTAGAAGGTCAGGAGCTTCTAGGAGAGCATGTTTATGCTTATCTTAAGGACATCCCGTTTTCAGTAGATATTGTTGATGTTTTTAGACGCAGTGAGTATTTACCAGATGTTGCTTATGATTTTCTTGAAACGAAGGACAAAGTTTTTTGGAGTCAAATCGGTCTTGAAAATGAAGAGGCAGAGAATATTCTTCGTCAGGCTAATAGACAGGATATTGTAATGAATCGCTGTACAAAGATAGAATATATGCGACTCTTTGTTTAATAAAATGAAAAGGTGAGTGAGCTAAGCTCGCTCCTTTTTGTTATAATAGACCTATGATTAAAATTTTTGATACACATACCCATCTTAATGTGGATAATTTTGCAGGAAAAGAACAAGAAGAAGTAGATTTTGCAGCTGAACTTGGTGTCGTTAAAATGAATATTGTTGGTTTTGATAAAGCGACAATTAAGAAGTCTTTAGCGCTGTCAGAGCAATACGACCAGCTATATAGTACAATCGGATGGCATCCTACAGAAGCAGGATCATATTCTCAGGAAATTGAGGATATGATTGTGTCACAATTGGGAAATCCGAACGTAGTGGCACTTGGCGAGATTGGTTTGGACTATTATTGGATGGAAGATTCTAAGGAGGTTCAGATTGAGGTCTTTAAGCGTCAAATAGCCTTGTCAAAGGAATATAATTTGCCTTTCGTTGTACACACACGTGACGCACTAGAGGATACTTACGAGGTTATTAAAAAAGTTGGGGTTGGTCCTTGTGGTGGGATTATGCACTCATACTCAGGGTCCCTGGAGATGGCTCAAAAATTTGTTGAGCTCGGTATGATGATTTCATTTTCAGGTGTTGTAACTTTTAAGAAGGCTTTGGATGTCCAAGAAGCTGCTCAGTACTTACCTTTAGATAAGATTTTAGTTGAAACAGATGCACCGTATCTAGCACCTGTGCCAAAACGTGGTCGTGAAAATCGTACAGGGTATACACGTTACGTGGTGGATAAGATTGCAGAGCTTCGTGGTTTAACAAGTGAAGAGGTTGCAAGAGTTACTTATGACAATGCGATGAGGATTTTTGGTCTGAATGAGTAAAATAAAAATTCAAGAAGTTATCGTCGTAGAAGGCAAGGATGATACGGCAAATTTGAGACGTTTTTATGAGGTGGATACCTATGAGACTAGGGGCTCTGCTATTAATGAGGATGACTTAGAGCGTATCGATAAGCTTAATGAATTACGAGGAGTGATTGTTTTCACAGATCCAGATTATAATGGAGAACGTATTCGGAAAATCATCATGGAAGCTGTTCCGACAGCAAAGCATGCTTTTTTGAACCGTGGTGAAGCAAGTCCAAAATCTAAGACAAGAGGTCGTTCCTTGGGAGTTGAGCATGCAAATTTTGAAGATATTCAGAAGGCACTGGCTGGAGTTCTAGGTAGTTACGATGATGATAATCAGTTTGATATCAGTAAATCAGATCTCATGAAGTTAGGACTTTTGATGGGATCGGATAGCCGTAAACGTCGAGAATATTTGGGGGAAGCGTTTCGCATTGGTTATTGCAATGGAAAGCAGCTTTTAAAACGTTTGGAATTGTTTGGAATTACTTTAGAAGAACTTGAAGAGGTCATGGCGAAATACTAGGGTTATTAGTGCTCTTAGAAATTAAGAAGTCGCTAAAGTTGCTGCTAAATAGTTTCTTTTAGCAGTTAAGATAATTAAGAATCTGATTTAATTTTTGAATTAAAGTAACAAGAATCCTGATATTAAAATAAGAAAAGAGAATAAATGAGAATTGCAGATTATAGCGTGACCAAGGCTGTTCTTGAACGTCATGGTTTTACCTTTAAGAAGTCTTTTGGACAGAACTTCTTAACAGATACAAATATTTTACAAAAGATTGTTGATACGGCCGAGATTGACAAAAATGTCAATGTTATCGAAATTGGGCCTGGTATTGGAGCATTAACAGAATTCCTAACTGAAAATGCTGCGGAAGTTATGGCATTTGAAATTGATGAGCGATTGGTTCCGATTTGGAAGATACTCTGCGTGATCATGATAATGTTAAAGTGATTAATGAAGACGTTCTCAAGGCAGATTTACAGACACGTGTCAAAGAATTTGAAAATCCAAATCTACCAATCAAGGTTGTAGCCAATCTACCATACTATATTACGACACCAATTTTAATGCATTTGATTGAGAGTAAGATTCCTTTTGCAGAATTTGTTGTTATGATGCAAAAAGAAGTTGCAGATCGTATTTCTGCTGAGCCCAATACAAAGGCCTATGGTTCGTTATCCATCGCTGTGCAATATTATATGACTGCTAAGGTGGCATTCGTTGTCCCTCGTACAGTTTTTGTGCCAGCACCTAATGTTGACTCGGCTATTTTGAAGATGACACGCCGTAAGCAACCTTTAGTTGAAGTTAAAGACGAAGATTTCTTTTTCCGTGTATCAAAGGCTAGTTTTGTGCATCGTCGCAAGACGCTTTGGAATAATCTGACAAGTCATTTTGGTAAGTCTGAAGAAGTTAAAAACAAGCTTGAGCAGGCTTTGGAAAATGCAGCTATAAAACCTTCTATTCGCGGAGAGGCGCTGTCTATTTCTGATTTTGCACGTCTTTCAGATGCTTTGAGAGAAGCTGGTCTATAATTCAAAAATCCCGCTGAATGTCAGTGGGATTTTAGGGCTCTTTGTCAACTGTAGTGGGTGACGAAAAGCTAAGATCTAGAGAGGACCTGATAGGTCTTCTCTTTTTTTATGTTCAGAGTGATGAAGACACGTTTCTTAAAGTTGATGAAGTTTCTAAAACCGAATCCCAACCGTTTGATGTCTTTAATCAACTTGTTAGTCGCTTCTAGTTTCGCGTTTGAATAGTCTGTTTCTAGCGCATTCTGGATGTATTGCTTTGTGTCTAATAAAAGTCCTAAAGACCGTTTGAAAGTAGTGATTGACCTTGCTCATGTTCTCCTCTATTAACTCAAAAAACTCATCTACTCTTTTCTCCTGAAAGTGAAAAAGCAAGAGCTGATAGAGGTTATAATAATTAGCGAGTTCCTCTGAGAAATTCAATGTCTTCTCAACAACTTCATGTGGTGCTAAAGTTTGGCGGAAAGTCTTTGAATAGAAAGAGTTGAGAGATAACTTACGGCTGTCCTTTTGGAAGAGTCGCCAGTGATTTTTCAAGGCTCGATAGGGTAGTGACTTCTTATCAAACTGGTTCATAATCGCAATTCTTGTCTTTAAAAAGGCACGTCCAAGGTGCTGGATAATGTGGAAACGATCAAGAACGATTTTGGCGTTTGGAAAGAGTCTGTGGGCTAGTGGGATATAGGCTCCAGACATATCCATTGTGATAAACTGCACCTTTCGTCGAACTTTCAATGGGTACTTCAAAAAGTAGTTTCGTATAGTGGTTTGACGGCGATTATCAAGGATAGTTATGAGTTTGTTTGTCTCATAGTTCTGAGCAACAAAAGCTAATTCCCCTTTCTTGAACCCAAACTCATCCCAGGACATTATAGCTGGGAGTTTGTCATAATGTTTCTTGAAAGTGAACTGGTCAAGCTTACGATAGACAGTGGACGTCGACACACGAAGTCTTCTGGCAATATCAGTTAGTGACACCTTCTCAGTTAGGAGTTGTGTAACCTTTTGTCGGACTAGATTGGAGATTTGGCAGTTTTTCTCAACGATTGATGTCTCAGCCACCGTTACTCTCTTACAACTTTTGCACTGGAAACGACGTTTTTTCAGACATAGTAGTGTCGGCGTTCCCGCTTGTTCGAGAAGAGGAATTTTAGAAGTTTTTTGAAAGTCGTACTTGATCATCTTTCCATGGCAATGAGGGCATGGTGGTGCAGGATAATCCAGTTTTGCTTGAACCTCGATATGAGTATCCGTTTCAAAAACAAGAGAAATAATGATGTTAGGGTCTTTAATTCCGATTAATTCTGTGGTATTCTTAATAAGTCTCATAAGTTCTTCCTAATGATGGTTTGGTTGCTTTTCATTATAGTTCTTATGGGACTTTTTGTCTGCATTCAAAAAGCTCCATAATCTCTACAGTGGTTTTACCCACTACAGAAATTATAGAGCCGATTTTAGCTATGCGGAGAAAGGGAGTTGAACCCTCACGCTTGAAAAAGCACATGCGCCTGAAGCATGCGTGTCTGCCATTCCACCACCTCCGCAGTGATAGGATTATTATACTGCAAATTAGTAAAAATTCAAGGAGTTCAAAGGAATTGTGTTCCGTGCTTGTTTTGGGTCAGAAATGCTTGTAGTTTTGTGGTATAATAGGGCTATTAAACGGATGAGGAGTTCACTTGCAAGGAAGAATTATCAAAGCACTAGCAGGTTTCTATTATGTAGAGCATGATGGTGTTGTTTACCAGACGCGTGCACGAGGAAATTTTAGAAAAAAAGGGCAAACACCTTATGTTGGAGATTTTGTTGAATTTTCGGCAGAGGAAAATTCAGAGGGGTATATCCTTGAAATCGGTCAACGAATCAATAGTCTAGTGCGTCCGCCCATTGTCAATATCGATCAGGCTGTGGTTATTATGTCTGCTAAGGAACCAGATTTTAACAGTAATCTTTTGGATCGTTTTTTGGTTTTACTAGAGCATAAACATATAAAACCTGTAATCTATATTTCTAAGATGGATTTGGTTGAAGATGATTCGGAGATGAAGACTATTCAAACACAGTATCAACGAATTGGTTTTGATTTTGTCTTTAGTTTGGAAGAACTATTGTCTCTCTTGGCTGATAAAGTCACAGTCTTCATGGGGCAGACAGGTGTTGGAAAATCAACCTTGTTGAACCGTATTGCCCCAGAGTTGAAGTTGGAAACAGGTGAGATTTCAGACAGTTTAGGTCGTGGACGTCATACTACAAGGGCTGTAAGTCTTTATGATGTTCATGGAGGGAAGATTGCTGATACACCAGGATTCTCTTCGCTAGATTATGAAGTGGATAATGCCGAGGACTTGAGTGAAGCTTTTTCAGAAATCCGTCAAGCTAGTCATGGCTGTAAATTCCGTTCTTGTACTCATACCCATGAGCCTTTGTGCTGTTAAGGATGAGGTTGAAGATGGCCAAATATGGCAAGTCCGTTATGATAATTACCTTCAATTTTTAAGTGAAATTGAAAACCGTCGTGAAACATATAAAAAAACTGTAAAAAGAAAGTAGGTCTCTCATGTCTTATAAAATTGCTCCGTCTATCCTAGCTGCTGACTATGCTAATTTTGCTTCAGAACTAGCTCGTATTGATGCATCAGGTGCGGAATATGTTCACATTGATATTATGGATGGTCAATTTGTTCCTAATATCAGTTGGGGAGCAGATGTGGTCGCTAGCATGCGTAAACATAGCAAGTTAGTTTTTGATTGCCACCTTATGGTTGTTGATCCTGAGCGTTATGTGGATGCCTATGCACAAGCTGGTGCAGATATCATGACCATTCATGTTGAAGCTACTAAACATATTCATGGTGCCCTCCAGAAAATCAAAGCTGCTGGTATGAAAGCAGGTGTTGTGATTAATCCTGGAACCCCAGTTGAGGCACTTATTCCTGTACTTGATTTAGTGGATCAAGTACTTATCATGACTGTAAATCCAGGTTTTGGTGGTCAGGCGTTCATTCCAGAAATGATGTCTAAAGTAGAGCGTGTTGTGGAGCTTCGTGAAAAAGGTGGCTATTCATTCGATATTGAAGTTGATGGTGGTGTAGATAATAATACTATTGCAGCGTGTGCCAAGGCGGGAGCTAATGTTTTTGTAGCAGGCTCTTACCTCTTCAAAAATCCTGATTTGACAGCGCAAGTTCAAACGCTTCGTGATGCTATCGATGCCTAAAATAGCTTTATTTGTCGGTGGTGAGCTAGAGTGGTTCACTACCGATTTTGATTATTTTGTTGGGGTGGATCGCGCGTGCTTACGTTTGTTGGAGTTAGGTTTACCTATTGATTTGGCTGTCGGAGACTTTGATTCAGTATCTCGGTCAGAGTTAGAGATGATTCAATCAGCTGCCAAAGATTGTATGATTGCTCCAGCTGAAAAGGATGATACGGATACAGAGTTAGCTCTAAAAATTATATTTCAATTATATCCTGAGGCGGAAGTAACTATTTTCGGTGCTTTTGGTGGCAGAATTGATCATATGTTATCAAATATATTTTTGGTCAGCGATCTTGAATTAGCTCCTTTTATGAGGTGTATCTGTTTGCGAGATAAGCAAAATAAGATTACTTATTATCCAGAAGGAAGTCATAAAGTTTTACCAGAACCCGGAATGACATATGTTTCTTTTTACATGAAGGTGATGGAAAACTGACGATTTTTGGGAGCAAAATACGAATTAACTAATATGAATTATTTCCAGAAGAAAATCTATTCTAGCAATGAATTCGTTGATGGTCCAATTCAAGTGATTGTGCCAAATGGATATGTGATTGTCATCCAGACTAAAGATAGGAGTTAGTATGATCTATCTACTTACACTTTAACTTTATTAAGCTTGGGGATTCTTATTGCTCTTTTCTTGAAGAATATGGAGTTAAAAGAACAGATTAATAAGAGTTTGGAAGAAAATGCAGATAATCTTTCAGATCAAGTTTCGTTTCAATTGGAAAGTTTTGCTAAGACAAACCAATTGGAAACGACAAAGCAATTGAACCAATTGCAGATGGAACTATATCAACAGTTGACAGATATCCGAGAGGTTTTACATCAAAATTTGTCTGATAATCGAGACCGTTCCGACCAACGCCTTGAGCAAATAAACCAAAGCTTAACCAAAGCTGTTAAAGATATGCAGGATTCCAATGAGAAACGTTTGGAACAAATGCGTCAGACAGTTGAAGAGAAACTTGAGCAAACCTTACAAACACGTTTACAAGCCTCTTTTGAGACGGTTTCAAGACAATTAGAGTCGGTTAACCAGGGCTTGGGGGAAATGAAAAATGTAGCCAAGGATGTTGGAAGTCTTAACAAGGTCCTTTCAAATACAAAAACACGAGGTATTTTGGGAGAGCTTCAATTAGGGCAAATTATTGAAGACATATTGACTGTTAATCAGTACGAGCGAGAATTTCCTACGGTATCAGGTTCAAGTGAACGAGTTGAATATGCAATCAAAATGCCAGGAAACCATAAAGATGAATATATCTACCTTCCCATTGATTCTAAGTTTCCTTTGGAAGATTACTATCGTCTGGAAGATGCTTATGAGTCTGGTAATAAAGAGGAGATTGAGAATCACCGTAAGTCACTTTTGACTAGTATTAAGCGATTTGCAAAGGATATTAACAAGAAGTATCTTAACCCACCTGAAACCACAAATTTTGGCATATTGTTTTTGCCGACGGAAGGACTTTATGCTGAGGTAGTACGCCAACCAGCCTTCTTTGATGCCCTTCGTCGCGAGGAGAATATTGTTATCGCAGGTCCGTCAACCTTATCAGCACTTTTAAATTCATTGTCTGTAGGATTTAGAACTTTGAATATTCAAAAGAATGCGGATGATATTAGTAAAATTTTAGGCAACGTCAAGTTAGAGTTTGGTAAGTTTGGAGACATGCTTGCTAAGGCTCAGAAACAATTGAATACGGCAAGTAAAACAGTCGATAGTCTTCTTAACACAAGGAGTAGGGCAATTGTTAGAGCTCTTGATACAATTGAAACCTATCAAGACAGTGCGACACAAAGTTTGTTGGATTTACCACGATTAGAAAACGAGGACAAGCATGAAGATTAATCAAATGAAAAAAGACGAGTATTTTGAAGGCTTTTATCTGATTAAGCGTGCAGAGGTACGTAAGACAAGAGCGGGAAAGGACTATATTGCCTTTACCTTCCAGGATGATTCCGGTGAGATTTCAGGAAATTTATGGGACGCTCAGCCATATAATGTTGAAGAATTTACTGCTGGTAAGGTAGTTCATATGGAAGGACGCCGAGAGGTTTATAATAATACTCCTCAGGTCAATCAAATTACCTTGCGACTCCCTTCATTTGGTGAGCCAAATGATCCAGCTGATTTCAAAGAGAAACCACCAGTAAATCCTTCCGAAGTACGTGAATACCTAGAGCAAATGATTTTCAAGATTGAGGAAGCAACTTGGCAGCGTGTTGTTCGTGCCCTTTATCGTAAGTATAATAAAGAGTTTTTCACTTTTCCAGCTGCTAAAACAAATCACCATGCCTTTGAAAGTGGACTAGCCTATCATACAGCTACTATGGTTCGCCTAGCGGATAGCATTGGAGATATTTATCCAGAGCTAAATAAGAATCTGCTCTTTGCAGGAATTATGCTCCATGACCTAGCTAAGGTCATTGAACTTACTGGTCCTGAACATACTGAGTATACGGTTCGTGGAAACTTGATTGGTCATATTGCTTTGATTGATGAAGAAATCACCAAGGTGCTCATGGAGCTCAATATTGACGATACGCGTGAGGATGTCGTTGTTTTGCGTCATGTCATTCTCAGCCATCACGGACAACTAGAGTACGGTAGTCCAGTGCGCCCCCGTATTATGGAGGCAGAGATTATTCATATGATTGATAATCTTGATGCCAGTATGATGATGATGACGACAGCCCTTAACCTAGTAGGACCAGGAGAAATGACAAATCGTCTCTTTGCTATGGATAATCGTTCCTTCTACAAGCCAAAATTTGATTGAAATCGAAATTAAGTGAGCATTTCATATGAAAAATGTTCGTTTTTTGCTGTATTATGGTATAATAGTTAAAAAGTACAGAAAATATAGGTAACATATGAAATTAAAACGAAGTGAGCGTATGGTAGTGATTTCAAACTACCTGATTAATAATCCTTATCAATTGACAAGCCTCAACACCTTTGCAGAGCGTTATGAAGCTGCAAAGTCTTCAATCTCAGAAGATGTTGCTATCATTAAAAAAGCTTTTGAGGAAAGTCAAATAGGAGAAATCGAAACAGTAACTGGTGCATCTGGCGGTGTTATGTTTACACCGACTATTTCTGATGAAGATGCGAGAAGTCTGGTTGAAGATCTTTGTAAGCGTCTTTCCGAGAGTGATCGTATCTTACCAGGTGGTTATCTCTACCTATCTGATTTACTGAGTACACCCTCGATTTTGAAAAATGTTGGTCGTATTATTGCTAGTGCTTTTAAAGGGCAAAAAATTGATGCTGTAATGACTGTTGCAACTAAAGGAGTTCCTTTAGCAAATGCAGTAGCAGATGTCTTGAACATTCCATTTGTTATTGTTCGTCGTGACCTGAAAATCACAGAAGGTTCAACCGTATCGGTAAACTACGTTAGTGGTTCAAGTGATCGTATTGAAAAAATGTTCCTTTCAAAACGTAGTTTGAAACCTAATAGCCGCGTCCTTATTGTTGATGATTTTCTTAAAGGTGGTGGTACCATTACGGGTATGATTAGCTTGCTTTCAGAATTTGATAGTGAGTTAGTAGGTGTAGCTGTATTTGCAGAAAATGCTAAAGGCGATCGTGATATCCATGAATATAAATCATTACTTACTGTTTCTGACATCGTTGTAAAAGCACAAAAAGTAGAAGTTGAAGTAGGTAATATTTTCGATAAATCAAAAGCTTAAAACGTAATTCCGGCTCTTTGTCAACTGTAGTGGGTGACGAAAAGCTAACATCTAGAGAGGACCTGATAGGTCTTCTCTTTTTTTATGTTCAGAGTGATGAAGACACGTTTCTTAAAGTTGATGAAGTTTCTAAAACCGAAGCCCAACCGTTTGATGTCTTTAATCAACTTGTTGGTAGCTTCCAGTTTTGCGTTTGAATAGTCTGTTTCTAGTGCATTTTGGATGTATTGTTTGTGTCTAAGAAAAGTTCTAAAGACCGTTTGAAAATAGTGATTGACTTTGCTTCTATTTTCCTCTATCAGCTCAAAGAACTCATCTACTCTCTTCTCCTGAAAGTGAAAAAGCAAAAGCTGATAAAGTGTATAGTAGTCAGTAAGCTCTTTTGAAAAGCCTAGTGTCTTCTCAACAACTTCATGTGGTGCTAAAGTTTGGCGGAAAGTCTTTGAATAAAAAGAGTTGAGAGATAGTTTACGGCTGTCCTTTTGGAAAAGTCGCCAGTGATTTTTCAAGGCTCGATAGGGTAGTGACTTCTTATCGAACTGGTTCATGGTTGCAATTCTAGTCTTTAAAAATGCTCTACCAAGGTGCTGGATAATGTGGAAACGATCAATAATGATTTCGGCGTTTGGGAAAAGTTTTTTGGCTAGTGGAATATAAGCCCCAGACATATCCATCGTGATAAACTGCACCTTTTGTCGAGCTTTCAATGGATACTTCAAAAAGTAGTTTCGAATAGTGGTTTGACGGCGATTATCAAGGATAGTTATGAGTTTGTTGGTCTCATAGTTTTGTGCTACAAAAGCTAATTCCCCTTTCTTGAAACCAAACTCATCCCAGGACATAACCCTTGGGAGTTTATCAAAATGTTCCTTGAAAGAAAACTGATCAAGCTTACGATAGACAGTGGATGTCGATACACGAAGTCTTCTGGCAATATCCGTTAGTGACACCTTCTCAGTTAGGAGTTGTGTAACCTTTTGTCGGACCAGATTAGAGATTTGGCAGTTTTTCTCAACGATAGATGTCTCAGCCACCGTTACTCTCCTACAACTTTTACACTGGAAACGACGTTTTTTCAGATGTAGTAGAGTTGGAGTTCCAGCTTGCTCGAGAAGAGGGATTTTAGAGTTTTTTTGAAAGTCATATTTGATCATCTTTCCATGGCAATGAGGACACGATGGTGCAGGGTAATCGAGTTTTGCTTGAATCTCTATATGAGTGTCAGTTTCAAAAACAAGTGAAATAATGATATTTTGGTCTTTAATTCCGATTAATTCTGTGGTATTCTTAATAAGTCTCATAAGTTCTTCCTAATGATGGTTTTGTCGCTTTTCATTATAGTTCTTATGGGACTTTTTGTGTACACTCAAAAAGCTCTATAAACTCTATAGTGGTTTTACCCACTACAGAAATTATAGAGCCGTAATTCTAATTTGATGATTAGGAATTTTTTTCTTTTTTAACAAGAAAGTCTTGACAATAATTATCAAAAAAATGATACTATATTAGACGGTACTTTTTTTACTTTTGGTCTCTCAAAAGTGTACAGAGACGATGCTGACATAAGTTGCAAAAAGTACACACAGATATGGTCTGTCACCAAGTGCCATATCAACCAAAAATAAAAAACACAGGAGAATGTAGATGCCTACAATTAACCAATTGGTTCGTAAACCACGTCAATCAAAAGTTGTTAAATCTAAATCACCAGCTTTGAACGTTGGTTACAACAGCCACAAAAAAGTTCAAACTAACGTATCTTCACCACAAAAACGTGGTGTTGCAACACGTGTTGGAACAATGACACCTAAGAAACCTAACTCAGCCCTTCGTAAATTCGCTCGTGTACGTTTGAGCAACCTTATCGAAGTTACTGCTTACATCCCAGGTATCGGACACAACCTCCAAGAACACAGCGTTGTTCTTATCCGTGGTGGACGTGTAAAAGACCTTCCAGGGGTACGTTACCACATCGTCCGTGGTGCACTTGATACTGCAGGTGTAGCTGATCGTAAACAAAAGCCGTTCTAAGTACGGTGCTAAACGTCCTAAAAAGGATAAGAAGGAGATAAGATAAAATGAGTCGTAAGAATAGAGCGCCTAAACGCGAAGTATTGGCAGATCCATTGTACAATTCAAAAATCGTTACACGTCTTATCAACCGTGTAATGCTTGACGGTAAACGTGGTACTGCTGCAACAATCGTATACGATGCTTTCGAGCAAATCAAAGAAGCAACTGGAAACGATGCTCTTGAAGTATTTGAAACAGCTATGGACAACATCATGCCTGTACTTGAAGTACGTGCACGTCGTGTCGGTGGTTCAAACTACCAAGTCCCAGTTGAAGTTCGTCCAGAACGTCGTACAACTCTTGGTCTTCGTTGGTTGGTTAACGCATCACGTGCGCGTGGTGAACACACTATGAAAGATCGTCTTGCAAAAGAAATCATGGATGCTGCAAACAACACTGGTGCATCAGTTAAGAAACGTGAAGATACTCACAAAATGGCTGAAGCAAACCGTGCCTTTGCACACTTCCGCTGGTAATCATAAGTTTCAAGCTGAATTACAGTCATATATTCATAAGCTAAGATTATGGATTTGTAATAGGCTGACTCTGAATTCAAATAATATTATTCATATCATTTGAAAACCAGTTAAATATTAGTGAAAAAACGGGTAGGTCCTGCCTATCCGTTTTTTGACAATAATGTTATAATAAATAAGTAAACTAAAATATTTATAGGAGAATAAACCTAATGGCACGCGAATTTTCACTTGCAAAAACTCGTAATATCGGTATCATGGCCCACGTCGATGCCGGTAAAACAACTACAACAGAGCGTATCCTTTACTACACTGGTAAAATTCACAAGATCGGTGAAACTCACGAAGGTGCATCACAAATGGACTGGATGGAACAAGAGCAAGAACGTGGTATCACAATCACTTCTGCCGCTACAACAGCACAATGGAATGGCCACCGTGTTAACATCATCGATACACCAGGGCACGTGGACTTCACTATCGAAGTACAGCGTTCACTCCGTGTATTGGATGGTGCGGTAACCGTTCTTGACTCACAATCAGGTGTAGAACCTCAAACTGAAACAGTTTGGCGTCAAGCAACTGAGTATGGTGTTCCACGTATCGTATTTGCCAACAAAATGGATAAAATCGGTGCTGACTTCCTTTACTCAGTAAGCACACTTCACGATCGTCTTCAAGCAAACGCTCACCCAATTCAATTGCCAATTGGTGCTGAAGATGATTTCCGTGGTATCATTGACTTGATTAAAATGAAAGCTGAAATCTATACTAATGACCTTGGTACAGATATTCTTGAAGAAGATATTCCAGCTGATTACGTTGATCAAGCAAACGAATACCGTGAAAAATTGATCGAAGCAGTTGCTGAAACTGACGAAGATTTGATGATGAAATACCTTGAAGGTGAAGAAATCACTAACGAGGAATTGAAAAGCAGCTATCCGTCGTGCAACAATCAACGTTGAATTCTTCCCAGTTCTTTGTGGTTCTGCCTTCAAGAACAAAAGGTGTTCAATTGATGCTTGATGCGGTTATCGATTACCTTCCAAGCCCACTTGATATCCCTGCAATTAAAGGTATCAACCCAGATACAGACGAAGAAGAAACTCGTCCAGCATCTGATGATGAGCCATTTGCAGCTCTTGCCTTCAAGATCATGACTGACCCATTTGTAGGTCGTTTGACATTTATCCGTGTTTACTCAGGTATCCTTCAATCAGGTTCATATGTAATGAACACATCTAAAGGTAAACGTGAACGTATCGGACGTATCCTTCAAATGCACGCTAACAGCCGTCAAGAAATTGAACAAGTATACGCTGGTGATATCGCTGCTGCTATCGGTTTGAAAGATACTACAACTGGTGACTCATTGACTGATGAAAAAGCTAAAGTTATTCTTGAGTCAATCGAAAGTTCCAGAACCAGTTATCCAATTGATGGTTGAGCCTAAGACTAAAGCTGACCAAGATAAGATGGGTATCGGTCTTCAAAAACTTGCTGAAGAAGATCCAACATTCCGTGTTGAAACTAACCCTGAAACTGGTGAAACAGTTATCTCTGGTATGGGTGAACTTCACCTTGATGTCCTTGTTGACCGTTTGAAACGTGAACACAAAGTTGAAGCAAACGTTGGTGCTCCACAAGTATCTTACCGTGAAACATTCCGTGCTGGAACACAAGCACGTGGATTCTTCAAACGTCAATCTGGTGGTAAAGGTCAGTTTGGTGATGTTTGGATTGAATTTACTCCAAATGAAGAAGGTAAAGGTTTCGAATTCGAAAATGCTATCGTCGGTGGTGTGGTTCCACGTGAATTCATCCCTGCAGTAGAAAAAGGATTGGAAGAATCTATGGCTAACGGTGTCCTTGCTGGATACCCAATGGTTGACATCAAAGCTAAGCTTTACGATGGTTCATACCACGATGTCGATTCATCTGAAACTGCCTTCAAGATCGCTGCATCTCTTGCACTTAAAGAAGCTGCTAAGACTGCACAACCAACTATCCTTGAACCAATGATGCTTGTAACAATCACTGTTCCTGAAGAAAACCTTGGTGACGTTATGGGTCACGTTACAGCTCGTCGTGGACGTGTTGATGGTATGGAAGCACACGGTAACAGCCAAATCGTTCGTGCTTACGTTCCACTTGCTGAAATGTTCGGTTATGCAACAACACTTCGTTCTGCAACTCAAGGACGTGGTACATTCATGATGGTATTCGACCACTATGAAGATGTTCCTAAATCAGTTCAAGAAGAAATCATCAAGAAAAATTCTGGTGAAGCTTAATTGGAAGTTTTTAAGTTAAGGTGCTTATGAAAGTAAGTGCCTTTTTCTATTTGCATTTTCCTGAAAAATTATATAATAGGGATGTTAAAAGGTTAAATGAAAGCGCTCAAGTTAATCTTTTTCACAATAGGGAGAGCTTGCTCTCAAAATTATATTTATTTGATTTTCATAAGGAGGAAATCACTAATGGTAGTTAAAGTTGGTATTAACGGTTTCGGTCGTATCGGTCGTCTTGCTTTCCGTCGTATCCAAAATGTAGAAGGTGTTGAAGTTACTCGCATCAATGACCTTACAGATCTACAATGCTTGCACATTTGTTGAAATATGACACAACTCAAGGTCGTTTCAACGGAACTGTTGAAGTAAAAGAAGGTGGATTTGAAGTTAACGGTAAATTCGTTAAGGTTTCTGCTGAACGTGACCCAGAACAAATTGACTGGGCTAACGACGGTGTAGAAATCGTTCTTGAAGCAACTGGTTTCTTTGCAACTAAAGCAGCTGCTGAAAAACACTTGCACGCTAATGGTGGTGCTAAGAAAGTTGTTATCACTGCTCCTGGTGGAAACGATGTTAAAACAATCGTATTTAACACTAACCACGATATCCTTGACGGTACTGAAACAGTTATCTCAGGTGCTTCATGTACTACAAACTGCTTGGCACCAATGGCTAAAGCATTGCAAGATAACTTTGGTGTTAAACAAGGTTTGATGACTACTATCCACGCTTACACTGGAGACCAAATGATCCTTGATGGACCACACCGTAAAGGTGATTTGCGTCGTGCTCGTGCTGGTGCTGCTAACATCGTTCCTAATTCAACTGGTGCTGCTAAAGCTATTGGTTTGGTTATCCCTGAATTGAACGGTAAACTTGACGGTGCTGCTCAACGTGTTCCAATTCCAACAGGTTCTGTAACTGAATTGGTTTCAGTCCTTAACAAAGAAGTAACTGTTGATGAAGTTAACGCAGCAATGAAAGCAGCTGCTAACGAATCTTACGGTTACACTGAAGATCCAATCGTATCTTCTGACGTTGTTGGTATGTCATTCGGTTCATTGTTTGACGCAACTCAAACTAAAGTTCAAACTGTTGATGGACATCAATTGGTTAAAACTGTTGCTTGGTATGATAACGAAATGTCATACACTTCACAACTTGTACGTACTCTTGAATACTTCGCAAAAATTGCTAAATAATTCAATTGTATATTAAGAAGAGCTTAGGCTCTTTTTTTATTTCTCAAAATAATAAAACAGTCGCATAAATAGGCTGTTATAATCTCAGTAGGATTGTGATTTATGAATAAGCTAGAAGGTATTCCAAATAAGTAGAAAGGGCATGACACAACCCCAGGAGTTCTTATTATGTTTTTGTATAGCTAGCATACCATAAATAAGTATAAAAACGGTAAGTGATTCAAATAGGGTATAGACATCAAAAAACAATGTTTCCATGGCTAAGGAGGCAAAAAATCGCACAAGTTATTGCTCCACTATCTAACCAAGAGTAAGGAGATGGAAAATGTATGCCTATCTTTTCAGCGATAACTGCATAGTTAAAGCCTCCCCAGAATCCCCAAATAAGACAGATGAAAATGTATGCCAGGATATTACTAGGAAATGATTGGCTCATTACTTCTTTTGTTAATTGTATTGATTGAAGAGGTAGATAGGAATGAATCTGATGAGTAATTCCTTTAAATATGATAAGTGGTAGGGCTACAAGAAGAGATTGAAAAAGGATGATAACTAAATTTTTGGTGATTAATCCAAAGTGTCTGAAAGATTCTTTGCAATAAAGCATAACAGTGCTGGTTCCTAAGCCTGCGATGGCAAATTGACAACTAGCTAATAAGATTAATCGAAGCCATAGCGGTACTGATATTTGGTTAGTGTATGAAAAAAGAGTTGGTTTAAGAGTAAGAAAGAGGAGCAGAGGAACAAGGGTAAGAATAAGGATTACATTTAGATCATGATCATCTTGTTTCTGCTTCGTGTTTAGCTGTTTTTCATGGATATTCGACCTTTCTATTTAGATTATATGCTAAATGCCTTATACTAGTAATAAGCTAGAAATCCTTCTGATTTTGCTATCTCTTTTATGCATTTTGTGATATAATGAAAACGTATTAAAAAAATTAAGGAGTCTGATCAAATGGCTAAATTGACTGTTAAAGATGTTGACTTGAAAGGGAAAAAAGTTCTCGTTCGTGTTGACTTCAACGTACCTGTAAAAGATGGCGTGATCACTAACGACAACCGTATCACTGCTGCCCTTCCGACTATCAAGTACATTCTTGAACAAGGTGGACGTGCAATTCTCTTCTCTCACCTTGGACGCGTAAAAGAAGAAGCTGATAAAGAAGGCAAATCACTTGCTCCTGTAGCTGCTGACTTGGCTGCTAAATTGGGTCAAGACGTTAAATTTATCCCAGGTGTTACACGTGGTGCTGAGTTGGAAGCAGCTGTCAACGCTCTTGAAGATGGACAAGTTCTCTTGGTTGAAAACACTCGTTTTGAAGATGTTGATGGCAAGAAAGAATCTAAAAATGATCCTGAACTTGGTAAATACTGGGCATCACTTGGGGATGGTATCTTCGTAAACGATGCATTTGGTACAGCTCACCGTGCACACGCATCTAACGTTGGTATCTCAGCAAACGTTGACAAAGCTGTTGCTGGTTTCCTTCTTGAAAATGAAATTGCTTACATCAAAGAAGCAGTTGAAACTCCAGAACGTCCATTCGTAGCTATCCTTGGTGGTTCTAAAGTATCTGATAAGATTGGTGTTATCGAAAACCTTCTTGCAAAAGCTGATAAAGTTCTTATCGGTGGTGGTATGACTTACACATTCTACAAAGCACAAGGTATCGAAATCGGTAACTCACTTGTAGAAGAAGATAAACTTGATGTTGCTAAAGCTCTTCTTGAAAAATCAAACGGTAAATTGATCTTGCCAGTTGACTCAAAAGAAGCTAATGCATTTGCTGACTACACTGAAGTGAAAGACACTGAAGGTGAAGCAGTAGACCCAGGTTTCCTTGGCTTGGATATCGGTCCTAAATCAATTGCTGAATTCGATAAAAGCCTTGACTGGTGCGAAAACAGTTGTATGGAATGGTCCTATGGGTGTATTTGAAAACCCTGACTTCCAAGCTGGTACAATCGGTGTGATGGACGCTATCGTGAAACAACCAGGCGTTAAATCAATCATCGGTGGTGGTGACTCAGCTGCCGCAGCAATCAACCTTGGACGTGCAGATAAATTCTCATGGATCTCTACTGGTGGTGGAGCTTCTATGGAACTTCTTGAAGGTAAAGAACTCCCAGGACTTGCAGCTTTGACTGAAAAATAATTTTTAGTAAATTAAGAACGTTCTGTAAGGCGTTCTTTTTTGTTGAATTGAAGACTATTCAATTGTAAGATGTAAAATATCAACATTCTTTTTATTTTTTTAATTATACAGTGAAATATCCCAAAAGCCAGTCAATCATGGTAAAATAGTAGAATGGGATTGAAATTTGAATCAAAAAAATTTAAGTTTGGTATGCGTACACTAAAGACCGGGATAGCCGTTTTTCTTGTTTTAGGCTTGTTCTCTGCTTTAGGCTGGGAAGGGCTTCAGATTGGTTGTTTAACTGCTGTTTTTAGTTTGCGTGAGAATTTTGACCGTAGTGTTCAATTTGGAAAGTCACGTATTTTTGCGAATACAGTTGGAGGTCTTTTATCGCTTTTATTCTATTTTGTGAATATGTGGTTTGACAATTCAGTTTGGGTGACTTTGCTATTGGTCCCTATTTTAACAATGTTGACTATTGTCATTAATGTGTCCTTTAATAATGCTTCTGGAGTTATTGGAGGAGTGGCTGCGCTTTTGATTATTACTTTGTCTATTCCACCTGATAATACCTTCACCTATGTGATAGCCAGAGTATTTGAAACGTTTTGCGGAGTCTTTATTGCAATCCTTGTTAATTATGATTATGATTGGTTACTTAAACATTTAAAAATAAGAATAATAGAGTTCTCTTGAGCTCTTTTTTTATGGTTTTTAAAATAAAAATCCTTGAATATAAGGTAATAATCAATACAATGTTCGGGATTTTTCTCATTGTGTAAGAAAAAAAGTAACATTATCTGTTGACATGTAGTAACATTCAGAATATAATTGTTAGGAAAGGAGGATGATCATGGCAAGAGAAAAAGAACTAAGACGTTCTTTGGCTGTTTTTCCGATTGGCACAGTTATGAAGTTAACGGATTTAACTGCTCGTCAAATTCGTTACTATGAAGATCAGGGGTTGATTCAACCTGAACGTACAGCTGGAAATCGTCGTATGTACTCATTAAATGATATGGATAGTTTATTGGAAATCAAAGATTTTTTGAATGACGGTTACAATATTGCAGCAATTAAGCATGAGTATGAGGAACGTAAAGTTCGTGCGCAACAAAAACAAGTAGCTTTAACTGATGCGGACGTTCGACGTATCTTGCATGATGAACTCCTTCAGCAAGGCCGTTTTACGACCCCATCACAACGATTTGGTAACTTGCGTATTTAATTACGCTTTGAACTTTTATTTTTGGTTTTTATAAAGGAGACCCCTATTATGGCAATCACAGCAGCTGATATTCGTCGCGAAGTCAAAGAGAAGAATGTTACTTTTTTGCGTTTAATGTTCTCTGACATCCTTGGTGTTATGAAGAATGTTGAAATTCCTGCGACAGATGAACAGTTGGATAAGGTACTTTCAAATAAAGCTATGTTTGATGGTTCATCAATCGAAGGTTTTGTTCGTATCAATGAATCTGATATGTATCTTTACCCAGACCTTGATACTTGGACAGTCTTCCCTTGGGGTGATGAAAATGGGGCAGTCGCTGGTCTTATTTGTGATATCTATACTTCGGCAGGTGAACCATTTGCAGGAGACCCACGTGGTAACTTGAAAAAAGCTTTGCGTCATATGGAAGAAGTTGGTTATAAATCATTTAATCTTGGACCAGAGCCAGAATTTTTCCTTTTCAAATTAGATGAACAAGGTAATCCTACGCTTGAAGTTAACGATAAAGGTGGTTATTTTGACCTTGCACCAACTGACCTTGCCGACAACACACGTCGTGAAATTGTTAATGTGTTGACAGAAATGGGATTTGAAGTTGAAGCATCTCACCATGAGGTTGCGGTTGGACAACACGAAATCGATTTTAAATATGCTGATGTTTTTAAAAAGCTTGTGATAATATTCAAATGTTTAAGCTAGTTGTTAAGACAATTGCTCGTAAACATGGTCTCTATGCTACATTTATGGCGAAACCTAAATACGGTATTGCTGGTAGTGGTATGCACTGTAACATGTCTCTCTTCACTGATGAAGGAAATGCTTTCTTCGATCCAGAAGATCCACGTGGTATGCAATTATCTCAAGATGCCTATTACTTCCTTGGTGGATTGATGAAACATGCCTATAACTATACTGCCATTATTAATCCAACGGTTAACTCTTATAAACGTTTGGTACCAGGTTACGAAGCACCTGTATATATTGCATGGGCAGGTAGCAACCGTTCACCATTGATTCGCGTCCCTGCTTCTCGTGGTATGGGTACACGTTTGGAATTGCGTTCAGTAGACCCAATGGCAAACCCATACTTGGCACTTGCTGTTCTTTTGGAAGCAGGTCTTGATGGTATTCTTAACAAGATTGAAGCACCAGATCCAGTTGAAACAAACATCTATTCAATGTCTCCAGAAGAACGTAAAGAGGCTGGTATCATTGATTTGCCATCAACACTACGTAATGCTCTTAAAGCATTGGAAACGGATGAAGTGGTTCGTCAAGCATTGGGTAATCATATCTATACAAACTTCCTTGATGCGAAACGTATGGAATGGGCAAGCTACGCTACTTTCGTTTCACAATGGGAAATTGATAACTACTTAGATCTGTATTAATAAAATAATTTGAAGATCAGGGTTACCTGGTTTTCTTTTTGTTTAAAAAGGAGTTTATTAAGTTCTTGGATAGATTACGTACCTCTAACAGATTTGTTTACTTTTGTCATATTTCTTTTTTTCTCTATTAATTACATAAAAAAATATCAAGATGTTAAACTAATTTTATATCAATCTTATTCAGGGGGAAATATAAAAACAACAAAAGAGCTGCCTTAGCAATAGTCCCAAGTACATTATTGCTCGGTCTTACAGTCGCTCAAACAACTGATGCCGATTCTTATACTGTTCAAAATGAAGACTTGTTCTTCTTAATTACTAGCCAAGGCTATGCTGTTGGTTCGATTGTATGTTGGACTGATGGTAGATATGGATACGTTGGTTATGTTAAACAAGTTGGTTAGATTCAAATCTTGGAGTCGAACTATAACAATTAGCAACACATTGATAACTATCATGCTTGGTTTAATTTATAAATTCAACAACACCAGGGGCGGTATCTTACATTTATCCAGGTGCATAAAAGGAGAAGCAGCGTTTATGGAACTTTATTACTTACTGAAGATTTGTATCGGACTAAAAAATGGTAGCTGTTAGGCTACCATTTTTTAGTTATCAGGTGTGAGAATCATTGGAATGATGATTGGCTCACGTTCTGTTTTTTCATATAGGAATGGTCGTAATGCATTGACGATAGCTCCGTTAACGGATTGAATGCTGGCATCTTTATTTTTAAGAGCAATACGAATAGCGTTGAACAGAATGCGTTGGCTATCACGAATAAGATCACCAGATTCACGCATATAGATAAAGCCACGACTGAGAATATCTGGACCAGCTAGAATCATCTTAGATTTGAAATCAACAGTTGCGACAGCAAGGACAACACCGTCTTCAGAAAGATCACGACGGTCACGAAGAACGGCCGCCCCGATATCACCGATACCATTACCATCGACATAGATGTCTTGAGCATTGAAATGACCTGCACGACGAGCAGAATCTTTTGTTAGGGCTAGGACATCACCATTTTCCATGATAAAGATATTATCTTTTGGAACACCACAATCAACAGCGAGACCTGCGTGGACTTTCTGCATGCGGTATTCACCGTGAACAGGCATGAAGAATTTTGGTTTGATCAAACGAAGCATGAGTTTTTGCTCTTGTTGACCACCGTGTCCAGAGGTATGAATATTGTTGATTTTACCGTGGATAACATCGACGCCAGCTTCTTGAATAGTATTAATCAAGCGGTTAACGCTGGTTGTATTTCCTGGGATAGGGCTAGATGAGAAAATAACAGTGTCACCAGGTTGCAGTGTCACTTGGCGGTGCATCCCGTTAGCGATACGTGCAAGGGCTGCCATAGGCTCTCCTTGAGAACCAGTACACATGATAAGAATCTCACTGGAATGGTAGTTTTTCATCTCACTAGGGTCAATAATAGTTCCTTTTGGAACCTTGATGTAGCCTAGTTCAACCCCATTAACAATGGCTTTTTCCATAGAACGTCCAAAGACAACAATCTTACGACCGGTTTTTACAGCAGCTTCGGCAGCTTGTTGCAGACGGAAAATATTTGAGGCAAATGAGGCGAAGATAATACGTCCGTGAATGCCTTCAATAATTTTCATGATGGATTGTCCAACGACCTTCTCGGAATTAGTGAAAGTTGGGACTTCAGCATTGGTTGAGTCTGAGAGGAGGCAAAGAACCCCTTCTTCACCGAGTGCAGCCATACGATGAAGGTCTGCTGGCTCACCTACTGGAGTGAAGTCAAACTTAAAGTCACCGGTACAAACAATTTTACCTTGTGGTGTATGGATGACAATTCCGAGAGGTTCTGGAATTGAGTGAGTTGTGCGGAAGAAGGTCACGCTCATATTTTTGAAAGTAAGCTCTGTATTAGCATTAATTTCATAGAGTTGTGCGTCACGAAGTAGCCCGTGTTCTTCCAATTTTCCTTTGATGAGAGCAAGGGCAAGCGGTCCTGCGTAGATTGGGATGTTTGCCTGCTTAAGAAGGAAGGGAATACCACCAATATGGTCTTCGTGACCGTGAGTAATGACAAGAGCTTTAACACGGTCAACGTTTTCAACGATGTAAGAATAGTCCGGAATGACATAATCGATACCGAGAAGATCATCCTCAGGGAATTTAATACCTGCATCGACGATGATAATCTCATCTTGGTATTCAATACCATAGGTGTTTTTACCGATTTCCCCCAAACCACCAATCGCATAAACCCCAACTTCTTCAGGTTTTAGATTGATTTTTGATGCCATGGTCTTAGAACTCCGTTACTTCAAAAACGCCTGTTTCTTTTTCGTATTCAAGGGCTTTTTCTGAGAGGAGCTCGATGAATTCGATGTTATAGGCAGTGTCTTTTTCGATGATTTGACGAGCTTGGATACGTCCCTCAAGTTCAGTTTCTGCATCGATATCTAGGTAGAGTGATTTTGTCTGTTCACGGCGTGGATTACGCTCTTTAGTTTCTTGGTAAAAGACTTTATAAATCATGGTTTTCCTTTCTTTCCAAAAGGCTCTGCCATTCTATAAAAAAACCGGTCAAGTTAATCTTTCTATGATTTACTTGACGTTATGATATTCACTTTATGAGTAATAGCTAGTAGCCTTGATTCGTTTAACAATTACTATTATTGTACCATAAGATAAGGGCTAGATAAAGAAAATGGCGGAAAAAGTTGGGGAATGTTCGTTTTTGGAAAATAACTACTTGTGTTATAATAGAAAAGCATAAAAGGAAACAAGGAAAAAAGATGAAAATATTAGCATTTGATACTTCTAGCACGGCTTTATCAGTAGCCTTGTTGGAAGATGAGAACTTAGTGGCAGAGGCAACCGTGACAGTGAAAAAGAATCACAGTATTAGTTTGATGCCCACCATTGATTTTTTGGTCGCTCAGGCGAGCTGGCAACCAGCTGATTTAGACCGTATCGTTGTTGCTCAAGGACCTGGATCCTACACAGGGCTTCGTGTGGCTGTTGCAACAGCTAAGACATTAGCCTATGCGCTTGACATTGATTTAGTGGGAGTTTCAAGTCTACAGGCGCTGACAAACCTTTCGGTTGACGGTGTTGTGATTCCTATCATGGATGCCCGTCGTAATAATGTTTACGTCGGATTTTATGAAAACGGCCAAGCTATCGTCCCTGATTGTCATGCTGCTTTTACAGATGTTCTTGAGCAAGCTAAAACGTTTGAAAAGGTAACTTTTGTAGGTGAAGTAGTTAATTTTGTGGATCAGATTAAGGAAAGCCTTCCAGAGGCAACTATCTTGTCAAGTCTTCCGTCAGCCCTGTTAATTGGTCGTTTAGGTTTATCATTGCCTCCTGTTAATGTGGATGCCTTTGTCCCACATTACTTGAAGCGAGTTGAGGCAGAGGAAAACTGGCTTAAGACACATGAGGAGACTAACCGTGACAACTACATCAAGCGCGTCTAGATTGAGTTGCCAGGAACAGGCTCAGATCATTTACCAGATTTTGTCGGATGTTTATGACAAGTCTCCGTGGACGATAGAACAAGTGGTAGCAGACTTGGCTTTGGATACTACGGAGTATTTCTATGTTTATGATCAGGAAGAAGTCGTTGGTTTTTTAGCCCTTCAAAATTTAGTTGGAGAGCTTGAGGTTACCAATGTTGCGGTTCTAAAAGCTTATCAGGGACGTGGTTATGCCAGTCAGCTGATGAAGTATTTAGAAGAGCGTAGTGAGCCAATCTTTCTAGAAGTGAGGACTTCAAATCAAGTCGCTCAGGCGCTTTATAGAAAATTTGGTTTTGAAAGTCTAGGAATTCGAAAAAATTATTATCATGAGCCTCAAGAGGATGCGGTTATCATGAGGCGAAAGGAAGTCTAATGGCAGATAGATATATTTTGGCAGTGGAGAGCTCGTGTGACGAGACTTCAGTTGCCGTTTTAAAAAATGAGAAAGAACTTTTAAGTAATATTATTGCCAGTCAGGTAGAAAGTCATAAACGATTTGGTGGTGTTGTTCCTGAGGTGGCTAGCCGTCACCATGTGGAAGTAGTGACTCTTTGTATTAAGGATGCTTTATCTGAGGCGGGAATTGCTGCTGAACAATTGGATGCTGTAGCTGTAACCTATGGCCCAGGCTTGGTTGGAGCCCTCTTGGTTGGGATGGCAGCAGCTAAGGCCTTTGCCTGGGCGCACGGTTTGCCTTTGATTCCGGTCAATCATATGGCAGGGCATCTGATGGCGGCGCGTGAGGTTCAAGAATTAGAGTATCCCCTCCTAGCACTTTTGGTGTCTGGGGGACACACAGAGTTGGTTTATGTGTCAGAACCGGGAAATTACAAGATTGTTGGTGAGACACGTGATGATGCAGTTGGTGAGGCCTATGACAAGGTCGGTCGTGTGATGGGATTGACCTACCCAGCTGGGCGTGAAATTGATGAATTGGCTCATAAAGGGAAAGATGTTTATGATTTTCCACGCGCTATGATAAAGGAAGACCACTTGGAGTTTTCATTTTCAGGCTTGAAGTCAGCCTTCATTAATTTGCACCATAATGCTGAGCAGAAAGGGGAAGTTTTAGTAACAGAAGATCTTTGTGCTTCCTTCCAAGCTGCTGTGTTGGATATTCTCCTAGCTAAGACGAAGAAAGCTTTAGAGCGTTACCCTGTCAAGACACTTGTTGTTGCTGGGGGCGTGGCAGCTAATCAGGGCTTACGTGAACGCTTGGCTGAGGAAATCACAGATGTAGATGTGATTATTCCTCCTTTGCGTCTTTGTGGTGACAATGCTGGTATGATTGCTTTAGCAGCAGCTATTGAATATGATAAAAACCATTTTGCTGAGTTAGATTTAAATGCTAACCAAGTCTAGCCTTTGCAGGATTTGAAGAATAAGAAGAACCTCTTACTCGTCTGGTAAGAGGTTCCTTTAGAAAGGAATCGAGAGTGTCTGACTTTCGCTTAGGTGTAAAAGCCGCGGTACCGACAGCTTTAGGCTATGTAGCTATTGGCCTATCCTTCGGTGTTGTAGCGGCCGCTTCGGGTTTATCAGCCCTTGAGGTTGCCCTCATGTGTGCCTTGGTCTATGGTGGCTCGGCCCAGTTTGCCATGTGTGCTTTAGTAGTTGCGGGAGCTGGCCTAGGTGAGTTAACCTTGACTGTTTTCTTGGTTAATTTGCGTAACATGTTGATGAGTTTACATGCAACGACGATTTTTACAAAAACAAGTCTCTGGAATCAGCTGGGAATTGGTAGTCTGATTACGGATGAAAGTTATGGTGTCTTATTAGGAGAACATGTACATCATAAAGATATTCCCGCTAACTGGATGCATGGTAATAATATTTTCAGTTACCTGGTTTGGATTGTATCTTCAGTTGTTGGTTGTTTAATTGGCTCAATGATTCCAAATCCTGAGCTTTTTGGTTTGGATTTTGCCTTGATTGCTATGTTTCTTGGTTTGTTAAGTAGTCAGTTTGATGCCTTGCTAGGTGAAGGGGTGCGTAAGCTGTTTATGATTCTGTTATCTATTGCGGTGGTATATCTGAGTTTTAGTATCATCTTATCAGAGTCTTTGGCCGTTCTAGTGTCTACTTTGATTGGATGTAGTGTGGGGGTAATGTGTGATGGCCGTCAATAAGTTTATTCTCACAGCTATCTTACTTGGATTTATAGTCAGTTGGGTTCCTCGTATTCTCCCCTTTGTACTGGTTAAATACAAGGGTCTACCAGATATAGTTGTTCGTTTCTTACACTACTTACCAGTTTCTATTCTTTTTGCCCTGGTTCTCTCTAGTCTCACGACTGAGAAGATTGGTCACTTGCCACAGTTTAGGTGGATGGAAATCCTGGCCATGGTGCCAACGGTAATTGTAGCATTTAAGAGTAAGAATCTCCTCTATGCTGTGATCGTTGGTATTGTGTCCATGGCCCTGATTCGTTTAGTATTTTAGCAAATGAAAAGACTTGGAGTTGCTCTGAATGAGCCACTGTCCAAGTCTTTTTTCTTAGTTGTTGTTAAAAAAGGCTGCAATATCATCTTCGCTGAGACCTATCATTGGGTCGATAGTTGCCCAATTTTCCTCAGTTAAACGACTGTTTTCTTCTGTTTGCACAGCTTTGTTAACAGACTTATCCACAGGGTGTGAATAAGTGTTAATAAGAGTTTGGGATGGTTTGATATTTTCCAAGAAGTCTTTGTTTTTAAGGGTTTCTGAGGGTATATCGTTTTCTGTTATTGTTTGATTAGAGGTATCTGTTACCTCGTTTTTAACAATCTTTTCGACAGACTTATCAACAACTTGTGTATAAGTTTGTTCAAATCGTTGTATGAGGTAGGTATTACGTTTAGCACCCTCGTTGTGAACGGCAAAATCGAAAGCTGCAATTTCCCCTAACATGACTAGCTTACTCTTGGCGCGAGTGATAGCGGTGTAGATGAGGTTACGTTGAAGCATACGTCCACTTTGGCGTGTGATAGGGAAGGATAACGACTGGGAACTCACTCCCTTGGGATTTGTGGATTGACATGGCATAGGCCAGAGTAATCTTATTCCATTCGTTACGAGGATAGATAACCTCATTGCCATCGAAGGACATGTAAATTTCGTCCTGCTTACTTTCAGTATATTTACCAGGTATGAGGTCAGTGATGATTCCGATATCGCCATTGAAGACATTGAGTTCTGTATCGTTGACCAGATGGAGAATCTTGTCACTCTTACGGAAGAAAATATCATTAAAGGCAAATTGATTGGCCTTTTCTTTGGGATTGAGTAGATCCTGCATAATGGTATTGAGATTGTTGATACCAGCCTGTCCTCGGTACATGGGGGCCAGAATCTGTACATCCTGAGCAGCAATCCCACTTTTAATAGCCGCAGAGACAATTTTAGGGACCATCTGTGGAATATGGCTAGCATTAGCCTCAAAGTATGATCGGTCAGCCTTTTTCTCTGTGAAATCAGCGGGTAGTTGGCCTTTGCGCATCTGGCTAGCTAAGGTAACAATAGTGGAATCCTCAGATTGTCTGAAAATTTTGGTTAGAGAAACCTTAGGCAAGTCATCAATCTGCAAAAGGTCAGCCAAGACTTGGCCAGGACCTACGGAAGGCAGCTGATCTTGGTCACCTACAATGATTACTTGAGTAGTATCAGAAATGCTTTCGAAGAGTTGATTGGCCAACCAAGTATCAACCATAGAGAACTCATCGATGATAATCAAATCGCAATCGAGATAGTCATCTAAGGTCTTGAAATCGTCCTCGCTATTGAGGCCCAAATGCCTATGAATAGTGGCACTAGGAAGTTTGGTGAGTTCGTTCACCCGACGAGCAGCCCGTCCTGTTGGTGCCGCTAAAATAATAGGCAAATCAGACTTTTTAAGATCTAGACCATGAAGGTCGGCATAGGTTTTAATAATGCCGTTAATAACAGTGGTTTTCCCTGTTCCGGGACCACCTGTCAGGATGAAGACCTTACTTTGTAGGGCTTTGATAATGGCATCTTTTTGAACCTTGTCATAAGTAATACCAAGCTCCTCTTCCACCTCTTCAAGACTTGATTGGATTTTGTCCTCTGCACTAATGTCAGGTTGGTCTTTCATGATACGAGTTAGGTGGGTATAGATGCCCTGTTCCGCAAAATATAGGGTATTATCAAAGATTTTAGTCTCTATATTTTGCACTTTATCCTCTTGGATGAGGTTGGTTAATTGGTTAGCGACCAAGGAGGGGTCAAGTTCAATTTGGCGAGCACTTTCCAAAAGGATGATAGTTCGTTCAAGCAAGGCTTTGGCTTCGATGTAGGTGTCGCCCTCTTCCATACTAGCTTCTAGTAGACAATGAATCAGGGCGGCTCGTAAACGCTCAGGAGCATCACTAGCAATGCCGAGACGTTCAGCCAGTTGATCCGCCATTTTAAATCCGATTCCTTGAACTTCCTCTACCAAGAGATAAGGGTGTTCCTCAATAAGATTAAGCGACTCTTCCTTATATTGGTTGAAAATTTGTGAGGCAGCCTTTGGTGTGAGTCCATAGCTAGAAAGTTTGGACAAGATTTGTTCGGTTCCATAGTTGATTTTTAACTTTGCAACGAAGGCTTCTCGATTGACCTTTGAAAGGTTAGAAATCTGCTCTAACTTGCTAGGATCCTCGAGAATCTTGTCAATAGGATCTTCGCCATAAATCTCGACAATACGCTCAGCTGTTTTCTTACCAATCCCCTTAAAATTGTCGCTGGCAAAATACTTGATAAGACCGCTGGCAGAAGGTTTTGACCGTTCGTAGCGTGTCATTTGGGAGTTGTTCGCCATACTTGGGATGATTGGTTAGCTGACCCCAGAAGGTATAGTCTTCACCCTCCATGACATCCCCCATAGTTCCAGTAACAATGATTTCATAGTCTTCAAAATCACTGTCTGTTTCGTCAATTTCTAAGAGTAGGATACGAAAAAAATTACTAGCGTTTTCAAAAATGACGCGTTCGATAGTTCCTGAAAAATAAAATTCTTGCATGTGTTTTTCCTAGATACATAATAAGGCTGGGTTTCCCCAACCTTATATTATTTAGTGTTTTTAGTTGTCCTCAACGGTACCAATTTTATTAATTGGCCAGAAGCGGAATTTGACTTCTCCTACAAGAGCACTCTTGTCAAAGTAACCAACTGCTCGACTATCTTTGGAAACAATACGATTGTCTCCAAGTAGGAAATATTTGCCTTCAGGAACAGTGACAGAGAAGGTCGTGTTGCCGTCAGCATTGGTTGTAAAGGCCTTGGCATCCTTAGCTAGTTGTTGGAAGTAGCTACTCTTGCTCTTATCATCGTTGTAAGCATATTCTTTTTGTAGCTTATCCTTGGCAAAGGCAGCTTGGAATTCTTTGAGGTATTCTTCCTTGACTTCTTTACCGTTGACAGTAAGTTTATCATTTTGATAGGTAATGGTATCACCTGGCATACCGATGATACGTTTGACGATTTGTTTCGTCTTACCGTCTTCGACTTCCTTGGCAACGACAATATCGAAGCGTTCAATGGATGTATGTTTCAAAACAATAACACGTTGATTATTGGCTAGAGTGGGATCCATTGAGTGACCATCAACTTGGACAGGGAGCCAAAGGAAGAGGCGAGTCAAGAGGAAGAATGTGATAAAGAGGATAAAGAGTCCCCATTCACGGAGTAAAATGAGGAAGTATTGGGTCCATTTGTTTTTCATAGTTAAGGCCTTTCAGGGTTATTGTAAGCGTTGGTAGGCTTTTTTAGTATTGGCGAAATGATATTTAGCAGTAGCTTGGAGAGCCTGATCTCCGTAGGCTTGAAGAAGCTTGGTTGCGACCTGGTCAGACTTAGCACCAGCACCTGAAGGAAGCGTATAACCTACTTCTTGGCTGAGTTTATCTAATTTTCCAGGAAGAGATTGCGGGCGATGATAGAGCTCACCGCGACAGCTAGGTATTTACCTTCGGCTTTTTCTTCTAAAGTAATAGGAAAGTCAAAGCGATTACGTTCGTTCTTGAGATATTTTTGATAATTTTTCTCACTGGTGAAGGCATCGATGACAATCTTATCTGGTTTAGCACCTGATTGTAATAGTAGGAAGATAGCCTGATTATGGAGGGCTACTTTGACGGATACAGCATTATGTGCTTTACCGTCTCCAACTACCTCATTGTACTTTCTAGGAGAAAGCAGGAGTGCTTTGTGGGGAATTTTCTCCTCCAAGAGAGGTGCAATCTGACGAATCTTAGTATCGTTTAGATTTTTAGAATCATCGACTCCTAGAGCTTTCAAAAAAGCATGGTCAGCGGGAGTAACTAGGCTAGCTACAACAGCTAAACCACCAAAATAGGAGCCGTTTCCGACTTCGTCTGATCCAATTAGGGCCAGATTTTGCCCATCAGTTGACTGCTTAGGCGTGGCTTGGTAACCAAAACGGCTAGCTAGGATTTCTGGTTTTAGCACCCTGGAAGGTCACCTTACCTGAAGTGTAGGCTATGACGCTTGTTCCATCGACCTTGGCTGAAAAACTAGCGTATGGATTTTTAGTCGCAGTTGCGTAGTTTGCTAGATCTTTCTGGAGTACTGAAATCTGCTCTGCTGTCATTTTTAATACGATTGTGCCCATGGAATCTATTTTTAGCACAAAAAGGAGAATTGGTAGAGATTTTACAGGTTAGAATCCTTGAAAATTATTTTTTCTGGAGAAGGGCAAAGTATAAAATTTACGAAATTTAAAATTTAGGATATAATGATTAGAAAAAAAGAATGCCAAATTCTGCTCTTTTTCGATGATTGGAGGAGTCAGTTGGTATTTATATGTCGAACACACCCTGGAGAAGGTGTTAAAATCTGACTAAAAAAGGGTGCTAAAAAAACAAAAAAATAAGGAGAAGCTGTGGTGGAGACTCCCTGCCCACCATTGATTAGGCAGTTAATAAGCAAATGGCAAATAAAAACCGTTACAAATTTCATTTTGGAGAAAAAAATCTCACGCTAACAACTGATAAGGACAACCTTTTCATGGAAGAGGTGGAACGTGTTGCTTATGAGAAATATAAAATTATCAAAAAGCAGATGCAAAATGCTGATAATGAAACGATTGCTATTCTAATGGCCATCAACTCTCTATCAACTCAGTTGGAACGTGAAATCCAAGTTGAAGATATGGAAAAAGAGTTGGAAATTTTGAGAGCTAAGCAACTCGAACAACTTAAGGTCAAGGCGACAGCTCAAAGTGATGACGATGAGGATGACGCATGATTGGACTCCTTGTCTTAGCCATCATGGCTTGGGAATTTCTATATTGGCTACCGAAGAGGTCTCTTTATGCAAGCCTATTACGTGGTTTCAGTCATTATTGCCATGTGCGTCGCGGCCTATTTTTACAAGTCACTAGGTGAGGCTATTAATCTTTGGGTACCTTATGCTAATCCAACCAAAGATGCCAGTGTAGCTTTTTTTACAGACCAGAATGTTTTCTCACTTGACCGTGTCTATTATGCGGGCGTTAGCTACTTCGCCATCTATTGTGTGACCTATTATGGTTTGCGCTTTCTTGGGATTTTCTTCCATTTTGTGAGAATTGAGCGTCTTGACCAGACACGGTTCCAAGTGGCAAGTGGTGTTTTGGCTTCCTTGGTAAGTTTAGTACCTTTGACTATGTTGGGGAATATACTTGCGACCGTTCCCATAAACAATATTCAAACGGTCTTGTCATCTAGCTGGTTTTTGCGTTTTTTGATTAATTGGAATTTTCCAGTTAGCCAGATTATCCAGGCTCTTTGTCAACTGTAGTGGGTGACGAAAAGCTAACATCTAGAGAGGACCTGATAGGTCTTCTCTTTTTTTATGTTCAGAGTGATGAAGACACGTTTCTTAAAGTTGATGAAGTTTCTAAAACCGAATCCCAACCGTTTGATGTCTTTAATCAACTTGTTAGTCGCTTCTAGTTTCGCGTTTGAATAGTCTGTTTCTAGCGCATTCTGGATGTATTGCTTGTGTCTAATAAAAGTCCTAAAGACCGTTTGAAAGTAGTGATTGACCTTGCTCATGTTCTCCTCTATTAACTCAAAAAACTCATCTACTCTTTTCTCCTGAAAGTGAAAAAGCAAGAGCTGATAGAGGTTATAATAATTAGCGAGTTCCTCTGAGAAATTCAATGTCTTCTCAACAACTTCATGTGGTGCTAAAGTTTGGCGGAAAGTCTTTGAATAGAAAGAGTTGAGAGATAACTTACGGCTGTCCTTTTGGAAGAGTCGCCAGTGATTTTTCAAGGCTCGATAGGGTAGTGACTTCTTATCAAACTGGTTCATAATCGCAATTCTTGTCTTTAAAAAAAGGCACGTCCAAGGTGCTGGATAATGTGGAAACGATCAAGAACGATTTTTGGCGTTTGGAAAGAGTCTGTGGGCTAGTGGGATATAGGCTCCAGACATATCCATTGTGATAAACTGCACCTTTCGTCGAACTTTCAATGGGTACTTCAAAAAGTGGTTTCGAATCGTGGTTTGGCGACGATTATCAAGGATGGTTATGAGCTCGTTGGTCTCATAGTTTTGAGCGATAAAAGCCAAGGCACCTTTCTTGAACCCAAACTCATCCCAGGACATTATAGCTGGGAGTTTGTCATAATGTTTCTTGAAAGTGAACTGGTCAAGCTTACGATAGACAGTGGACGTCGACACATGAAGTCTTCTGGCAATATCAGTTAGTGACACCTTCTCAGTTAGGAGTTGTGTAACCTTTTGTCGGACTAGATTGGAGATTTGGCAGTTTTTCTCAACGATTGATGTCTCAGCCACCGTTACTCTCTTACAACTTTTGCACTGGAAACGACGTTTTTTCAGACATAGTAGTGTCGGCGTTCCCGCTTGTTCGAGAAGAGGAATTTTAGAAGTTTTTTGAAAGTCGTACTTGATCATCTTTCCATGGCAATGAGGGCATGGTGGTGCAGGATAATCCAGTTTTGCTTGAACCTCAATATGAGTATCCGTTTCAAAAACAAGAGAAATAATGATGTTAGGGTCTTTAATTCCGATTAATTCTGTGGTATTCTTAATAAGTCTCATAAGTTCTTCCTAATGATGGTTTGGTTGCTTTTCATTATAGTTCTTATGGGACTTTTTTGTCTGCATTCAAAAAGCTCCATAATCTCTACAGTGGTTTTACCCACTACAGAAATTATAGAGCCATTATCCAACACTTGTGGACAAGTGTGATATAGAAAATAGACGTCTTCCTTGATTAAGGAGTGTTTTGATTGAAGACAAAGTCCTCAGAAGTTATCTTCTGGGGACTTTTCTTGCGTTATACAGAGAAAAAGGAAAGTCCAAGATGGAAGATATGGTTGGGCTTTACTTTTGGCATATCTAAATATCAAAAAAATTAGTAAAAAAATGATGGTAGGGAAGACCTATTATTTAATCCAAATACCTCAATATTATTGGATTGTGCGAGAATTAAGTGTGAATATAAAAAAAGGCAAACATCGTTTTTTTGATGTCTGTCTTCATTCTGAAGGGAAACTCTATCGAGTTCTCTTTCAAAAAAATTAACTTGACTTAATTTTTTTATTCATGTATATTAATATCAAAAGGAGTGAAATTATGATTCAAATTGAACATCTAAGTGTTTCTTACCAGAGAACACTGGCCTTAGAGGACCTTTCCATCACCATCCAGGGTCCAACCATCCTAGGAATTCTTGGACCTAACGGAGCAGGGAAATCAACCCTGATCAAGGCCATGCTAGGACTTTTGCCTCATTCGGGAAGGGTCCAGCTCGATCAAAAAGATATCGGCCAAGTTCTTCAACGAGTGGCCTATGTCGAACAAAAGACAGCTATCGATTTTCACTTCCCTATCACGGTACGGGAGTGTGTCTCACTGGGACTCTATCCCCATCTTTCTATCTTTAAGAAAAAAAGCAAAGAGAACCTCCAAAAGGTGGAAGATGCCTTAGAGCTTGTCAATCTCCTTGATTTAGCGGATCGCCAGATTGGCCAGCTTTCGGGAGGGCAATTCCAACGTGTCCTAATCGCCCGCTGTTTGGTCCAAGAAGCAGATGTCATCTTTTTGGATGAGCCCTTCGCTGGTATTGACTCCGTTAGTGAAGACATCATCATGCAGACACTGCACACCTTGAAAAAGGAAGGCAAGACCATCTTGATTGTTCATCACGACCTCAGCAAGGTTCCAGCTTATTTTGATCAGGTCATCTTCCTCCATCGCAAGCTGATTGCTTTTGGGAAAACAGAGGATACATTTACCAAAGAAAATCTTCACGCAGCCTACGGGCATGAACTCTTTATAGGAGGTGGAGTCGAATGATTACAGAATTTATCAATGGATTACAGCAATTCCACTTCTTACAGAATGCCCTAATCACAGCTATTGCCATAGGAATTGTCGCTGGAGTTGTGGGATGTTTCATCATTTTGCGAGGCATGTCTCTTATGGGAGATGCCATTTCACATGCGGTCCTTCCCGGGGTAGCTATGTCTTTTATCTTGGGCATCAATTTCTTTATTGGCGCCATTGCCTTCGGGCTTTTAGCTTCCATCTTGATTACCTATATCAAGAGCAACTCCATCATCAAGAGCGACACTGCAATTGGGATTACCTTTTCTTCTTTCCTCGCCTTAGGGGTCATTCTGATTGGAATTGCTAAAAGTTCCACCGACCTTTTCCACATCCTCTTTGGGAATATCTTGGCTGTGCAAGACCAGGATATGTGGATGACCATCGGTGTTGGAGTGGCTGTTTTATTGGTGATTTGCCTGCTCTTTCGTCCGTTACTGCTCACTTCTTTTGATCCTGTCCTCGCTCAATCTATGGGCGTACGGGTCAAGGTCTATCACTACCTCCTCATGGTGCTCTTAACCTTGGTTTCTGTCACTGCCATGCAGAGTGTCGGGACCATTCTCATTGTCGCCATGCTCATCACACCTGCTGCGACAGCCTATCTCTATACCAAAAGCCTCTGGTCCATGATGCTCCTTTCATCCGGATTAGGTGCTCTTGCATCCATCCTAGGACTCTTTATTGGCTATAGCTTCAACATCGCCGTCGGGTCTTGTATTGTCCTCACTTCTGCAGTCTTCTTTCTCATCAGCTTCTTTATCGCTCCTAAGCAGAGAAAGAACAAGACTGCTCTCTAACCTCATTAAAGGAGAAACACATGAAAAAAAAATCGCTTCTGTCCTCACCCTCTTTGTGGTGCTCTTAGTTGGTCTTATGGCTTGTAACAAGAGCTCTTTTTCCAAATCCTCATCCGATAAGTTGAAAGTCGTTACCACCAACTCAATCCTTGCAGATATTACCAAAAATATCGCTGGAGATAAGATCGACCTACACAGTATTGTCCCTGTCGGTCAGGATCCCCACGAGTACGAACCGCTACCAGAAGATGTCAAAAAAAAACTTCACAAGCAGACCTGATTTTCTACAACGGGATTAACCTAGAAACCGGTGGCAATGCTTGGTTTACCAAACTAGTCAAAAATGCCAATAAAGTAGAAAACAAGGATTATTTCGCAGTTAGCGATGGAGTCGACGTCATCTACCTAGAAGGTCAAAACCAAGCTGGAAAAGAAGACCCTCATGCTTGGCTCAATCTCGAAAACGGGATTATCTATGCTAAAAACATTGCCAAACAATTGATCGCTAAAGATCCAAAAACAAGGACTTTTACGAAAAAAATCTAGCAGCTTATACTGAAAAGCTCAATAAGCTAGACCAAGAAGCCAAGCAAGCATTCAAGAATATTCCAGAAGAGAAGAAGATGATCGTTACCAGTGAAGGGTGCTTCAAGTACTTCTCGAAAGCCTATGGAGTCCCATCTGCCTATATCTGGGAAATCAATACTGAAGAAGAAGGGACACCAGAACAAATCAAAACTCTGGTAGAGAAATTGCGTCAAACCAAGGTTCCGGCCCTCTTTGTCGAATCCAGTGTCGATGAACGCCCTATGAAAACTGTGGCTAAAGATACCAATATTCCTATCTTTGCAAAGATCTTCACTGACTCGATTGCTAAAGAAGGGGAAGAAGGTGACAGCTACTATAGTATGATGAAATGGAATTTAGAGAAAATTGCAGAAGGTCTGAACCAATAAGGCTCCAAACTCATTAGCTTCTCAAATAAATCAGTAGCTCTTCCCCCTTCATTGATGTACACTGAAGAGGAAAAAGGAGTCTTTGTTATGACAACATTTTTAGGAAATCCTGTTACCTTTACCGGACATCAAGTTAGAGACACTGCTTACGACTCTTCACTGACTACCCTTAACTTCGAGAAAAAAATCTTTGGCTGATTTTGCTGGCAAGAAAAAAATATTTATCGTAATCTCATCCATTGGCACAGGTATCTTTTCTCCTTAAACACGTCACTTCAACCAGAGGCCCTCTCTTACATGAAGGGCACTGTGGTTTTAACGGTTTCTGTAAATTTTACTTTAGCTTAAGTCAAATAGTGTGTTGCAGAAGGAATTGAAAATGCCATCATGCTCTCAGACTACTTTGACCATTCCTTCGGAAAAGCCTACGGACTCTTAATAAATGAATGGCATTTACTTGCACGTACTGTCTTGGTTTTAGATGCGGATAACAAGGCCGCTTACGTTGAGTACCTAGACAACATCAATAGTGAACCAAATTGCGATGCTGCAATCGAAGCCATTAAAGCACTAGATAAAGAAAAAAGAGGTTGTAGACCTCTTTTTCGTTGCTATAAAATACGATGGATACCGTCCTGGAGAAGGACTCGTCAACGTGGGTGAGGGATGCGTTGTAGAAAGCTTCGCATGCGCTTTGCTACCTATTGCTTGTAGTTCCTACCTCCTTGTGCAAAGGTTCCCTTTCGGCTCCAATAAATCTTGTGATATAAGACAGGGGTGTATGGCCCCTTCTAAGATAGCTTGGGAACGGCCTCCCATCAACCCTTGCAGTTCTCTCTGACACATATCTTGGAAAAGAGGGCTGTCAAAGACTAAGACAGAGCAGTAGCAAGCTTGACGTATTGCTTCATACGTACAAGACTGCAATCAGTTTTCTAAGTGGCTGAGACATCTGGTCGTACAGCTCAGCATTTCTAATTCCTGTCGCTGCATCTACATCCTCCTTTTTATTTTGTTCTCATTTTTTTCCATATTAGAATCTTTTACCCCCAGGCAATTCCTATCCACTGGCCAAGTCATTTTGCTCTTTTTTTGATATACTAGAAGGAGAGAAGAAAAGAGGAACCTATGACACCAAATAAAGAAGATTACCTCAAGTGCATCTATGAAATCGGTGCGCAACATGAAAAAAATTAGTAACAAAGAGATTGCGGCCCGGATGCAGGTTTCACCTCCAGCCGTGACTGAGATGGTCAAGCGCATGATCTCGGAGAATCTCCTCATCAAGGATAAGCTCCACGGCTATCTGCTCACCGAGCTCGGCTTCCAAACGGTTTCCGATCTTTTTCGCAAGCACCGCTTGATTGAATTGTTTTTACTAAAAAATCTGGACTATACTACTGAAGAAGTTCATGAAGAGGCTGAAGTGCTCGAGCATACTGTCTCCGATCGCTTTATCGATAAATTAGACCAGATGTTAGACACTCCTAAGATCTGTCCTCATGGAGGGACCATTCCGCCGAAAGGAAAACTTCTCATCGAGGCTTACCAGGATCGTTTGAGCGATGTCAGCGAACCAGGAACCTATCGTTTGCGAAGAGTCCAGGATACTTTTGAATTACTCAATTTTTTAGAACAAATCCAACTGAAGATCGGGGATGATATACTTCTAAAGGGGTACGATGATTACACTGGTCTCTTTCAACTCAAGATTAAGGGGCAAGAAGTTCAAATCAATCATCTAATCGCCCAACAACTTTACATAGAAAAACATGATTAAGGGTATGTCAGATTGAAGACAAAGTCCTCAGAAGTTATACTTCTGGGGACTTTTTCTGCGTTATACCAGAGAAAAAGGAAAGTGCAAAAATGGAAGATAAGGGTGGGCTTACTTTGGCATGTCTAAATATCAAAAATTGGTAAAAATGATGGTAGGATTAAGTGCGAATATAAAAAGACAAACCTCAAAAACGATATTTGTTTTTCATTATGAGAGTATCAATTAGCTGATACCCTTCAGTTAATAAAAACGTGTAAAAGTAAAAATGAAACTTAAAATATGAATAATAACCCTGCAATACAGAATGCAACGGAAAGTATCCAAGTTGCAACTGTAAATAGACCTAGTAAAATAGCCCAGATACATTTGAAAAAAATATACCTATCACTGATATGATTTTTTTCTGAGCAGTCTTTTTATGTGTATAGGTATTTTTTTATTATAGGAGGTATAGTTGTCATTATCGATTACTGATGGATTAGATGATTCATGGAGAACGACAAATTCACCATCTTTTTCAGCTTTTTGCAACCTCTTTTCCTAATCTTTTTCTTAATATATCATAATTACTAATGCTCTGAGATCTTTCTAAATACCTTTTAAAATTGAATTGAGTTGATTGCAACAACAATTGTAGCTGCAATACTTTCTGATACAGAAGCTAGTCCGCCAACATAAATCATACCTACCATTCCGTTATCGGTTAGTTGTGCATTCTGGTTTTTCTTTCCTTGGAAAAACTCAATTGCGCCTAAAAAGGCCCATCCTAGGCCACCAATAGAGACCAATGCGCCCATGGCAGTAATAATTTTTGTAACAACTTCCATTTTTATTATTTTTTTCCGTTGTCTTGCAAAAAGACCGGACACAAAGTCTCAGTCTCTCTTAATTAGTTTTATCCCAAGGTTGCAATGGTGCATCCGGAACCACCGGCACTTTGTGGAGCATATTCAAAACTTTTAACATGACGATGACGGCGGAGATATTTAGTCACTGCGTCACGGATGACACCGGTACCAATACCGTGGATGATGTCCACCTGACTCATGTTGTTAAGTAGGGCTTGGTCAATAAAGGCATCAAGCTCTTGCATGGCTTCTTCGTAACGTTTCCCACGAAGGTCTAGACGGGCACGAGGACCACCAGATGCCTTCTTGGCTTTTTTAACTACGTTAATCTGTTTTTTCTTAGGCTGTTTCACCTCAGCTTGAGCACGAACCAGAGTGAATTCGTCTGCCTTGAGAGTCATCTTGATGAGACCGACCTGAGCTTCCCAGTTACCATTTTTGGCCTGACTGGTAAGAGTACCCCGTTGACCGTAGGCGGTAACGATGATATCGTCTCCGACACGAGGGGCACGCGTAGCTTTTCTTTCTTGGCTTTACGAAGGACCTTATTCTTAGAGAGGTCCACTTGTGGGGCAAGTTTCTTGAGTTTTCCTTTGGCGTCGATAACTTCATGAGGCTTGAGTTGACTCTTATCATGGAGAGTTTTTGAGAATACTATCGCTCTCAGCCAAAGCTGTATCCACCATATCTTGAATGTCTTTTTGAGCCTTTTCGAGTTCCTTGTCGTACTCATGGGAGAATTCGTTATAGAGTTTCTTGACCGCACGGTTGAATTTAAGGTTCTCTTGCTCAACGTCCTTGATGTGTTCCAGACGTTTTTGCGTTTCGACGGTTTGGGCTTCAAGTTGCTCGATGATACGGTTGACATCACTATCAGTATCCGTGAGGTTCTCTGCTTCCTTGACAATAATTTCATTCAATCCGAGGCGGCGAGCAATCTCAAAGGCATTAGAACGACCAGGAACCCCCTGCATAAAACGATAGGTAGGGCTTAAAGTCGCTGTGTCAAACTCCATGCTGGCATTTTCCACATGTTGCGTCTCAATTCCATAGGCCTTAAGCTCAGGATAGTGAGTGGTAGCCATGGTCTTAATCTGGCTCAAACGAAGGTGCTCTAGGATTGCCATGGCTAGACTAGCCCCTCCTGAGGGTCAGTACCAGCCCCAAGCTCATCGACCAAGACAAGACTGTTGCTGTCGGCAGCGTCCAGAATCTCGACAATGTGCGTCATGTGACTAGAGAAAGTAGACAAGCTCTGTTCGATAGACTGTTCATCTCCGATGTCCGCAAAAATCTCTTGGAAAATGGCTACACGACTACCCTTATCAGCCAAAATTGGAAGGCCAGATTGAGCCATCAGTTGAGCTAGTCCTAGAGTTTTAAGCATGACCGTTTTACCACCGGTATTGGGACCTGTAATGACAATGGCTGTGAGGTCCTCATCAAAGTGTAAATCGTTGGCTACTGGATTGACCAAGAGCGGGTGACGAACGTTAAGCAGTTGGAGTGTTTGGTTGTCACTAATCTTTGGAATAACCGCCTTCTTATCTTGGAGATAGAGGTATTTTCCTCGAATGAAGTCCATGTGGCCCAAAATCCAAGCGTTGTTAGCAATTGCAGCAGCTTGTGGGCGTAGTTGATTAGACAGTTCATGCAGGATACGGGTCATCTCGTGGCGTTCGTCTGCACGTAATTGTGTAATTTCTTCGTTAAGCTGGATAACGGCGCGTGGCTCGATATAAACGGTATTTCCAGAGCTTGAGATGTCATGCACCACCCCAGCAATACGGTTACGGTAGGTATTTTTGACAGGAAGCACTGAACGACCATTACGACTAGCAATCAAACTCTCAGCCAACATGTGGCCAGATTTCTTGAGAATGTCTTGTAAGGTCTGGCGAATGGCATCATCGCAAGATTTAAGTTGACGACGGATATTTTGCAACTCTGGGCTAGCAAAATGCTCAATAAAACCACCGTCATTGATGCTCTGAAGACTGCCTTGTAGACTTGGAAAGGCTTCAATCTTTTCGAAAAGACGTTTTAGAGCGACGAGCTCAACATTTTCAAGGTCAGCGTAGAATCGACCAAGGTCAGCTGAAGCTTGCAAGACCTTCTTGATGGAAATGAGCTCCTGGATGTTGAGGTCAGCATCCAGTTCCAAGCGACGCAAGGACTCAGAAATATCTCTTAAGCTCCCAATGGCAAAGCTATGATGCTCTACGAAAATCTCAGACATTTCTTGGATTTCTGTAAATTGATTTTGAATTCTTTCTGGATTGGTCATAGGCACCAAGTCACGTAACTCCGCCTGAGCCTGCTCAGTCTGTAGGTATTCTGTGAACTGGTCCTTGACCTTGTTAAATTCTAATTGATCTAAAATCTTTGTGTTCATAATTCCTATTATAGCATATTTGACCATAGGACGTGGAGCTGGGAAATGCCTGAGGTCGTTTTATGAGCGGACTTTTGTCATCAGATGTTGAATAGCTATTTTTACAAAAGAGTCTCCCTAAAATAAGAGGATTTCAATTAAAACCAATGCTCCCATCTATGCTATAATAAACCTATGACTAATCAGAAAAAATTACTCCTAATTGACGGTTCATCCGTTGCCTTTCGTGCCTTTTTCGCACTTTATAATCAAATTGACCGTTTTCGTAACAATAATGGCCTTCATACTAATGCTATCTACGGTTTCCACCTCATGTTGGACAACCTACTTGAGCGTATTCAACCGACGCATGTCTTGGTAGCCTTTGATGCTGGAAAAACAACTTTCCGTACAGAGATGTTTGCGGACTATAAGGCTGGTCGTGCCAAGACTCCAGAGGAATTCCGTGAGCAGTTCCCTTATATCCGTGAGATGTTGGCTGCACGTGGTATCGCCTATTATGATCTGGCTCAGTACGAGGCAGACGACATTATCGGTACCTTGGCTAAGATGGCTGAAAATACCAGTGAGGACTATCAAATTACTGTTGTCTCTGGGGACAAGGACTTGATTCAGTTGACTGATGTCAATACCGTGGTTGAGATTTCGAAAAAGGGTGTGGCTGAGTTTGAGGCCTTCACACCTGACTACCTCATGGAGAAAATGGGTATTACCCCTGCGCAATTCATCGACCTCAAAGCCCTCATGGGTGATAAGTCCGATAATATTCCAGGAGTTACTAAGATTGGTGAAAAGACTGGTCTTAAGCTCCTTTTGGAACACGGTTCCCTTGAAGGTATCTACGACCATATTGACGAGATGAAGAAATCCAAGATGAAGGAAAATCTCATCAACGACAAGGAACAAGCTTTCCTTTCTAAAACTCTGGCGACCATTGATACCCATTCTCCTATTGAAATTGGCCTAGATGACACGGCCTTTACGGGACCTGACCTTGAAAAATTGGCAGCCTTTTATGATGAGATGGGTTTCGTTCAGTTCAAAAATGCTCTTGGCGGAGAGGCTATCCCACAGGATTTTGATGTGACCTATGCAGAGCCTAGCCAAGTAACAGCGGATCACTTTAGCTCTGACGATTTCTTCTATTTTGAAATCCTCGGTGACAATTATCATACAGAACCCATCATCGGTTTTGCTTGGGGAAATGAAAAGCAGATTTATGCGTCTACAGATACTGATCTACTCAAATCAGAAGCATTCCAAGCAGCTCTTTCTAAAGCTGTTAATATCTACGATTTCAAGCGTAGTAAGGTCCTTTTGAGCCATTTAGGGATTGACTTGCCGACGGCTAATTTTGATGCACGTCTGGCCAAGTATCTGCTCTCAACCGTTGAAGACAATGAATTGTCAACCATTGCCCGTCTCTATACGGACCTACCGTTAGAAACAGATGAAGTGGTCTATGGTAAGGGAGCTAAGCGTGCCGTTCCTGAAAAAGAGGTCTTGCTCAGCCACCTGGCTAAAAAGTCAAGGTCCTTCAGGTTGCCAAACCGGTCATGCTAGAAAAGCTAGCTGAACACGGCCAATCAGAGCTTCTCTTTGACATGGAGTTACCACTGGCAAATGTGCTAGCCAAGATGGAGATCGCTGGTATTAAGGTCAAGGGACAAACCCTTAACGAGATGGCAGTGGAAAACCAAGTGGTCATTGACAAATTGACCCAAGAAATCTACGAGATGGCGGGCGAGGAGTTCAATATTAACTCGCCTAAACAGTTGGGTGTTATCCTCTTTGAAAAGATGGGTCTACCTTTGGAATACACTAAGAAAACCAAGACCGGTTACTCAACGGCTGTGGATGTCCTTGAACGTTTGGCACCGATTGCTCCAATCGTAGCTAAGATTTTGGAGTACCGCCAAATCACCAAGCTTCAGTCTACCTATGTCTTGGGGCTTCAGGATTATATCCTTGAGGATGGCAAGATCCATACCCGTTATGTGCAAGATTTAACACAGACAGGTCGCCTCTCATCAGTGGATCCAAACTTGCAAAATATCCCTGTTCGCTTGGAGCAAGGCCGTCTCATCCGTAAGGCCTTTGTCCCATCGACTGAGGATGCAGTGCTTTTAAGCTCGGATTACTCACAGATTGAGTTGCGCGTGTTGGCCCACATTTCGGGAGATGAGCATTTGATTGCTGCCTTTAAAGAGGGGGCAGATATCCATACCTCTACAGCCATGCGTGTCTTTGGTATTGAAAAGCCAGAGGATGTCACACCTAACGACCGTCGTAACGCAAAGGCTGTTAACTTCGGTATCGTTTATGGTATTTCTGACTTTGGTCTTTCTAACAACCTTGGCATTAGCCGTAAGAAGGCCAAGGAGTATATTGACACCTATTTTGAGCGTTACCCTGGTATTAAGGCTTATATGGATAATGTGGTTCGTGAGGCCAAGGATAAAGGATATGTAGAAACCCTCTTCCACCGCCGTCGTGAGTTGCCAGATATCAACTCTCGTAACTTCAACGTCCGCAACTTCGCAGAGCGTACAGCCATCAACTCACCTATCCAAGGAAGTGCCGCTGATATCCTCAAGATTGCTATGATTAACTTAGACAAGGCTTTGGTAGAAGGTGGCTATAAAACTAAGATGCTCCTTCAAGTGCATGATGAAATCGTCCTTGAGGTGCCAAACGATGAACTTGTAGCGATGGAAGCCTTGGTTAAAGAAACCATGGAAGCTGCAGTCGAACTCGCTGTCCCACTCATCGCAGATGAAAATGACGGCTGCACATGGTATGAGGCAAAGTAAAGCATGAAAGAAAATTTTCCATTTACCTATTTTCTCCTGTGTTATATGCTGGGATTTCTAGCCGTTATCCTAGGTATCGTGACAGTATTGGTGATTATCACCTACTTTATGACCAAGTAGGATATGGGTTTGTTGACTCTTTTTGATAGGCCAATTATATCCTATCTTAAAAAATATAAGGCAAGTAAACAGAGGAAAGATATTTACTGACTCTTATGATAGCACTATTATTTTGATTGGCTATGTTAAGGATCGTAGCCGTAAGTATGATAAACTTGGTGCATAAGAAAAAGGGTAGCGCTATGCTACCCTTTTTTTGCTATCTTCATAAGTTTTAATCATTTTCTTCTGTGGTGTGGCTATTGGGAACTGGTTAAAGTCCTCAGCCGTTACCCAGCATAGCTCTTTATCGGTAGTAAGTTTGTTGTCATTGACGATTCCTTCCACCATCTCGATGGTCCATTTTTGGTGGCTGAAGGTATGTTTTACAGGTGTAAAATCATTGTTCGTCCACTCCGGTTTAAGGGAATAATTTTCTTCAAAAATAGCCTTTTGAGAGACTGTCTCAAGAATATAATCATCCTTTTCAAAAAGGCTGAGTTGTTGGCCAATAAAGTCTGTTTCCATGATAGGGAAGGACCAGAAACCACCTAGCAGACGCCCCTCTATATTTTTTTCTATAAGAAATTCACCCTTTGTATTTCTGATAATAAAAGCCTGAATTTGCATAGGTTTGGGCTTCTTCTTTGGCAATTTGATGGGGTATTTGTCATAGGTTCCATTGAGATAGGCTGCACAGAAAAAGCGAATAGGGCTTTCGTCGGGTCTTGGATTTTTGGCCGATTCGATATCGGTCCCAAGGTCCATAAGCGCCTGATTAAAGTCACCAGGACGGTCAGGGTCAATCAAAATGTCCATAATCGCTTGGAAAATCTTACGATTTTTAGGGTTTCCGATGTCATAGTTAACTTCAAAGAGGCGAGCCATGACTCGCATAACATTCCCATCAACAGCAGGTTCAGGGAGTTCAAAAGCGATGCTAGAAATAGCACCAGCAGTATAGGGGCCGATCCCCTTGAGCTTTGCAATATTGTCATAAGTATCTGGGAACTGACCAGCAAAGTCAGTCATGATTTGTTGTGCGGCCTTTTGCATGTTTCGGACACGTGAATAGTAACCTAGACCCTCCCAAGCTTTGAGGAGTTTTTCTTCTGGAGCCTCAGCCAAATCCTTAACTGTTGGGAACCAGTCTAAAAAGCGCTCATAATAGGGAATGACAGTCTGAACCTGGGTTTGTTGTAGCATGATTTCACTGACCCAGATATAGTAGGGATTTTTAGTTCTACGCCACGGTAGGTCTCGTTTTTCTCGATCGTACCAGTCCAGGAGGGTACGACGAAAAGATACGATTTTCTCAGCATCCCACATGACAATGCCGTATTCTTTTAAATCTAACATATCTCTATTGTAGCAAAGAAATCTTTTTTCAAAAAATCTTTCGTTTTCAAGAGAAAAAGATTGACAAAAGTAAGCGTTTACATTATACTAAGAGTGTAAAGAAGAGAAGGATTCATCAAGGAGGTAAAAGCCATGGTGAGAGTCAATATTGCAAGGTACAAAAACGGAGACTAAGGTCTCTAAACAAAACAGTAGGCAAAATAACTAACTTTACCAATCATCTCTGAGGAGCGTGGTCATATGACAGTAGGGCGTTACAAGAACGGAGATTAATTTAGTCGCATAAAATAGCTACAAGGGAGTGATACCACCAGAAGTCGAAAGCCAAACTCAAATCTGTTAACCTAAGAAAAAGTGAGGTAAAGCTCATGAGAAATGTTAGTAGGTATAAAAATGGAGACACTTAAGCAGTTGCGTAAAATAGCTTAAGGAGTGATACCAATGCCAAATGAGTAAACTATCGACAAAAGTTAAATGCTTAAATCTTGTAACAAAGTACCGAGGTGACGCTTATGTTGATGTTTGATGTAAGTCGTTATAAGAACGGCGATTAAAAAAATGTTGCATAAAATAGCTACAAGGGAGTGATACCACCAGAAATCGAAACCCAAACTCAAATCTGTTAACTTAAGAAAAAGTGAGGTAAAGCTCATGAGAAATGTTAGTAGGTATAAAAATGGAGACACTTGAGCTGTTGCGTAAAATAGCTTAGGGAGTGATACCGATGCCAAATGAGTAAACTGTCGACAAAAGTTTAATGCTGAAATCTTGTAACAAAGTACCGAGGTGACGCTTATGTTGATGTTTGATGTAAGTCGTTATAAGAACGGCGACAAGTAAACCTCATTGAGTGGTTAATGGGGAGATAGGTCTCAAATCATACGAATCAGAGGTGATTGCTATGATGATGAATTTAGGACGTTATAAAAATGGAGATACTTTAAGTTATTTCGTAAAATAGCTTAGGGAGTGATACCAATGTAATAGAGAATTTACAATGCATAAAAGTCATTTATAAATTGATGGAGGTAATCTATGATTGCTAGGTATAAAAAAATGGAGACACACAATGACTCCTCCTTATGAAAAATATTTTTTTTACAAAAATTCCAAAAAGGATGTTCTAATGACAATTGAAAAATATTAAAAAGCTCATTCTAGCGTGTAAGAATGAGCTTTTTGATATGTTGAATTTAGCTAAAAGATACTTAATCCTTATTGTTTAACTGGACCTTTCGTAGGAGGGCCAGTCTTTTTTGTTCCTCTACTAGAGCCATAAAGATTTGGTACTGTTTTTGGAGATGTGGCAGGAAGCTCTTAGGAATCTTGCTATCAAAGCTTAGGTTGTTCAGAAATACGGGGGCGCTACTGTCTCTATAGATTTGTCCTTGGAAGAAGTACTTGTCGGTCACGATATCAATTGAGATACGTGATGAGCGCCATCGGCGTTTGCGCATGTACTTGGGTTTCCAACGAATCTTAAGTTGTTGGTCCTTGATATACCACCCCATGATGTCTATTCTAGCGGTCTGTTTCGTTTTGTCATCAAAGTAGGTTACTGGTACGCTTAAAACCTGCTGGCTTCTTGACGAGGTTAAGAAGGGATGAAAATCAGGAATGAAGTTGTAGTCCTTGCTAGACACTTCCGATATACCGTCTTCTTCTCGTATTTTGCCACGACTGGTGTACTTGAAGAAGTCATAATCCTTACCTTGTCTTTCTAGTCGACCAGCCTCTAATTGATATCTTGTCACCTGATCACCGATATTTTTAGTCGTCTTGAGGTAACGCATGATTTCTTCATTCTTGTAGTAAAGAGCGACGAGATTTTTTAGACGCTGACTAGGGTTCAGAGAGTGTAACTTGTCTGGAAAAAGACAAGATTTGTATGCTATGAACAGAGGCCAAAGGGACAGCAGCGATACCTGATAAGAGCTTGTCTTGTTCAAAGAGGGAGACGGTATCAAAATGGCTGGTATGACCAAGCTGATGTCTTATGTCAACAACAAAAAGGTTATTGTCCTGTTTGAAAGTGATAATATAGGTATCACTAGAACCTAAGTTTTTAAGGTTATATTCTAGGGAAATAATAGGAATATTATAGTAGTGGTTAAAGGTGGGAAGTCCTAGTTTTTTTCGCCTAATTTCTTTTTATGATAAAGCATTCTCTTATTTTAGCATGAAGTTTGACCGGAGAAAAGATAACGCATAGGGCTTAACTTTTTTCTGAGGGATTCAAATTTCTAACTCTTTACTTTTTCCTTGCATTATCCCTCAAACTTTGGTAGAATTATATCTTGTGAGTGCACCTCACTTACTCGTGGCGAAAGACCATGAGTCATTAGACCAAAAGAGGAGGAAAATATCAATGGCTAAATACGAAATTCTTTATATCATTCGTCCAAACATTGAAGAAGAAGCTAAAAACGCTTTGGTAGCACGTTTCGATTCTATCTTGACTGACAACGGTGCAACTGTTGTTGAATCAAAAGATTGGGAAAAACGTCGTCTTGCATACGAAATCCAAGATTTCCGTGAAGGACTTTACCACGTTGTTAACGTTGAAGCAAACGACGATGCAGCTCTTAACGAGTTTGACCGTCTTTCAAAAATCAACGGTGACATTCTTCGTCACATGATCGTTAAACTTGACGCGTAAGAAGGTAAATTATGATTAATAATGTCGTACTCGTTGGTCGCATGACCCGTGATGCGGAACTTCGTTATACACCAAGTAACGTTGCTGTTGCAACATTCAGCCTTGCGGTTAACCGTAACTTCAAGGGTGCTAATGGTGAACGTGAAACTGACTTTATTAACTGTGTTATCTGGCGCCAGCAAGCTGAAAATTTGGCTAACTGGGCTAAGAAAGGTGCATTGATTGGAATTACAGGTCGTATTCAGACTCGTAACTATGAAAAATCAACAGGGTCAACGTGTTTACGTAACTGAAGTTGTCGCTGATAATTTCCAAATGTTGGAAAGCCGTGCGGCACGTGAAGGTCACAGTGGTGGTTCTTACAACGCTGGAGGATTTGATAATTCAAATTCATTCGGTGGAGGAGCTTCAACTGGTGGTTCATTTGGTGGATCACAACCTGCACAATCTACACCAAACTTCGGTCGTGACGAGAGTCCATTTGGTAATTCAAATCCAATGGATATTTCAGATGACGATCTCCCATTCTAAGAATGGACAAAACGAATTAAATATATAAAGGAGAAATAAACATGGCTCAACAACGTCGTGGCGGATTCAAACGCCGTAAAAAAGTTGATTACATCGCAGCTAACAAAATCGAATATGTTGATTACAAAGATACTGAGCTTCTTAGCCGTTTCGTTTCAGAACGTGGTAAAATTCTTCCACGTCGTGTAACAGGAACTTCAGCTAAAAACCAACGTAAAGTAACAACAGCGATTAAACGCGCTCGCGTTATGGCACTTATGCCTTACGTAAACGAAGACTAAAAATAATGCCCTCGACTGAGGGTATTTTTTTCTGCCTAGATTTTGTAGGCCTTTGTCATTTTTAGGCTTGTGTGCTGAGTTTAATTTTATGTTTTAGGGGAAAAGAGAAACCAACTAGTCTTCTCTTTTATCTTGAGGGGCTAGTTGGTTGTTTTGTGGTATATAGAGGGTGTTTTTTAAGAAATCATCAAATTTTTGGTCGTTAACGAGGATATCGACATTGTCTTTGAAAACCTTGAAACGATTGCCTAACCAGTGTGTTTTGATGTCGACCCAATTGTTGAAACAACTCCAGCGGTAAGGAAGTGTTGGATCTTGTTTTTTTCAAAAAAATATAGATACTACCATCTTTTTCGTAAGCTATAGCTGTGTGGAAGTTACTAACATCACCAGGGCTATTTTGAAAGACGGAGAGGAGTTTTACATTTTCTGGAAACTTGAGTCCGGCTTCTTTCCAAGCTTTCAGGAGTTCATCTGTAGATTGGTAGCTGATATTATCCCCAAAGAGAAGGCTGTAGAGGGCTTGATCTTTGGCATTTAGCTCTTTGTGGCGTGACTTGAGATCACGAAATTCATTTTGAAGAGGGAGGTCTAATTTAGTAAGGTCCTCTGAGCTTGTAATAAGGTTATGAAGGAGCAGGAAGGATGTTCGTCGGCAGTTTAAATCATCAGTAAAGTGCGATTTGTTATCTTCGAAAGTTTTTTCATTAAGGAAGGTGACAAATTGGTTTTGGTCTTTGCCGATTTTACTTTGGGTCCATTTTTTGACAACAGGTTGAAGGTTTGTATTTTCCTGATTGTAACGACTAATATAAGGGGCTAGATTGTTCCAGTCTTTTGTTGGAATACCCTTGCTTTTTAAGGCTTTTGCTAGCTGCTTTTCCTGAGTGGAAGTTGTCACATTGTTAAAACTATAGTAAGCTTGATAGTTTTTCTGAGTATTCTTGTTGCCACAAGCCATAAGTAATAGGCAGCAAGCAATGATTAGTAGAGAAAATTTGATACGCATCTATTGGAATTCTTTCTTTTGTCTATTAACCTTAACATTTTAGTATAGAATAGCCAACTGTGTCAAGATTTCTGACGTAAAAAAGCACCCATAAGGGTGCTTGAGGTTGAGGTTGATTAAGATGCAGGTGCGTAAGTACTTTGAACGTTGTAGTGACGTTTGAAGAAGTATTTGGCAACACCAGCGATGACACCAATGATAAGGATCACAATTGGTGAAAGACCAGGGTTGAGGTAGCTTGGAAGAAGGGCTGTAAGACTAAAGAGAGCGAACCATGCAATAAAAGAGAGTGTGATGACGGTCATGCTGAACCACCATTTTGGACGTTCTTCTTTTGGTTTGTTATTGTGACGGTAGATGTAGTGATAAGGAGTGTACATAGCTAGACCACCGATGAATGATACGGATAGAAGAGTTGTGAGGCCGTAGCTTGTTTGCGTACCAGAGAAACCAAAGACTGCGTTCATGATGGCAACAATGGCGAGAAGGAAAAGTGAGGTATCAAGCCACATCTTCCAAGGTGTTTTGTCTGTTTCTGGGACTTCTTTGCTGGTTTTGTCTGAGTTAGGTTGTGGATGTTTTTCAGGAGAGAAACTAGCTGCCCAGACCGTTGGAGCACCAAGAAGACTGCGTCCTGTGATTCCTTTTTTCTGATTTTCAAGGAGTTCAGGAATGACATTACCAAGGATGTCTTTGATTTCTTGGTCTGACTTACCGTCTTTGATAAGCTGATTGGTTGCGATGTGGATGAATTCTTGGTTTTTCTTGGTGAGTTTTTGGATGTCCATGAGATGACCTTTCGATAAATAGTATTAATTTTTTAGTTTAGCAGTTTAGGGAAAAGAAGAGGTTCTATGTTAGAACCATTTTTTTCTGATAAAGTAGATAACAACGCAGGATGACCCGAAGGCTGCGATGAAGAAGATGACCCAAAAGGCGTTATCTAAATCGTTTAGTGGCATAGAATTGTTTAAAGTTCATACCGTAAGCGGAGAAGATAACGGTCGGGATGTCCAGAGCCATCGTCATAAGAGCCAGTGTTTTCATGATAGTGTTCTGGTTATTACCGATGATAGAGGCAGAAGTTTCGGCCATGGCATTCAAGACATTTTCATAGATGCCTGCCATTTCGATGGCCTGTTGGGTTTCGACCAAGGTGTCTTCCAATAGATCCTCGTCCTCGATATATTTCTTCAAGCTAGAGGCGTTACCTGTTAGCTTTTTGACAATTCGTTCATTCATCTTAAGTGAGGCTTTTAGATAGACAATGGATTTTTCCAATTCCATCATGTCAATCAAGTGCTCGTTTTTAGTCGCATTTTCCAACTGAGCTTCCAATTTATCACTCTGACGGTCGATAGAACGTAGGGCGGTTAGGTAAAGTTGGGCATTGCGGTAAAGGATCTGAAAGACGAAGCGTGTCTTCATGAAGGTGTAGAAGTTACGCACACGGTGGTTTAGGAAGTTATCCATGAGACTAATGTCCTCAAGACAGGTAGTAACAACCACCTCATCGGTAACGATGATACCCAATGGAATAGTGACGTAGTAGCTTTTGTTATTACGCTCTTCCTGGGTTGGAACGTCGACCAGAATCAAGGTGTAGTCATCTTCGACATCGATACGTGAAGTTTCTTCCACGTCCAGAGGGGCGCGGAGGTCTTGAATATCAATGTTAAACCGTTCTGCGACCTTCATGGCTTCTTCTTGGGAAGGGTTCACCAAATGAATCCCAAGCACCAGGCTCGAATGTTTCAATTTCTTTGAATTCTTTTCCGGTGGATAAGAACATTTGTTTCAATGGGAACCCCTCCTTTATCATTAAGTAAGTGCTAGCATCTTGATTATAAAAGGATTTTTACAATCGCTTTTAAGTCTAATTAGCACTACTCTTAGCTTTTTTGGTGCTGTCAAAAGAGGCTTGGGATGATGTTCCTTGCCTTTTTTAGACACTTCACCATTATACTACATTTGAAACATTTTTTGGCTGGATAAATTGAAATTTTGTTATAATTATGAGAGAAAGTCGGGATGGATTTTCCATCCGTCTGTAGGAAGGAGTGGCAGTTGCTTTAGGGCTAGGCCTCTTAAAAATATGCAAGATAAGTTAGTGATTCACGGAGCAAGAGCTCACAATTTAAAAAATATCGATGTGGAGATTCCGCGTGATAAACTGGTGGTGGTGACGGGCTTGTCAGGTTCTGGGAAGTCTTCCTTGGCCTTTGATACCATCTATGCAGAGGGGCAACGTCGTTATGTTGAAAGTCTCTCGGCTTATGCCCGCCAGTTTTTGGGAAATATGGAGAAACCTGATGTGGACTCGATTGATGGTTTGAGTCCTGCCATCTCCATTGACCAGAAAACAACAAGCAAAAACCCTCGTTCGACGGTCGGAACGGCAACAGAGATTAATGACTATCTTCGTCTCCTGTATGCGCGTGTGGGTGTCCCTTATTGTCCTAATGGTCATGGAGCCATTCAGTCGTCCTCTGTGGAACAGATTGTGGATGAGGTTCTAGCTCTTCCTGAGCGTACGCGTATGCAGATTTTAGCGCCGATTGTTCGTCGTAGAAAAGGGCAACACAAGGCCGTTTTTGAACGTGTACAAAAGGATGGTTATGTTCGTGTTCGTGTAGATGGTGAGATTTACGATGTTACAGAAGTGCCAGAGTTGTCTAAGTCTAAGATGCACAACATAGAGGTTGTTGTGGACCGCTTGGTCAATAAGGATGGTATCCGTAGTCGTCTCTTTGATTCAGTCGAGGCGGCGCTACGTTTAGCGGATGGCTACTTGATTGTGGACACTATGGATGATAATGAGCTGCTTTACTCAGAACATTATTCTTGTCCGGTTTGTGGCTTCACAGTTCCTGAGTTGGAGCCTCGTCTTTTTTTCATTTAATGCCCCATTTGGCTCTTGTCCGACCTGTGATGGTTTGGGCAATAAACTGGAAGTTGATATGGATTTGGTCATTCCTGATGCTAGTAAGACCTTGCGTGAAGGTGCGCTGGCGCCTTGGAACCCTATTTCGTCCAACTATTATCCAGCCATGCTTGAGCAAGCCATGGATCAGTTTGGCGTGGATATGGATACGCCATTTGAAAAACTGAAAAAAGAAGAGCAGGATTTGGTTCTTTATGGTTCAGGAGATCGTGAATTCCATTTTCATTATGTTAATGATTTTGGTGGGGTGCGTGATATTGACATTCCTTTTGAAGGGGTTGTGACTAATATCAATCGTCGCTACCACGAGACCAATAGTGATTTCACTCGCAATGTCATGCGGGGTTATATGAATGAGCTGTCATGTCCAACTTGTCATGGCTATCGTCTTAACGAAGCGGCACTCTCGGTTCGTGTTGGTGGTGAGAATGGCCTCAATATTGGTCAAATCTCTGATCTGTCTATTTCAGACCATCTTCAGGAAATAGATCGTCTTGAATTGGGTGAAAATGAAAGAGTGATCGCTCGTCCAATTGTTAAGGAAATCAAGGACCGCTTGACTTTCCTAAATAATGTAGGTCTTAATTATTTGACCCTCTCTCGTATGGCTGGAACCCTTTCAGGTGGTGAGAGTCAGCGTATCCGTTTGGCAACACAGATTGGCTCTAACCTTTCTGGAGTCTTATATGTTTTGGATGAGCCTTCTATAGGGCTTCATCAGCGTGACAATGATCGCTTGATATCAAGTCTTAAAAAGATGCGTGACCTTGGCAATACCTTAATTGTGGTGGAGCATGATGAAGATACCATGCGTGAGGCTGACTGGCTTATCGATGTGGGGCCTGGTGCTGGTGCTTTTGGTGGTCAAATCATGGCCTCAGGAACCCCAGAGGAAGTGGCTAAGAATAAGAAATCAATCACTGGTCAATATCTGTCAGGTGCTAAATCAATTCCTGTACCGACGGAACGTCGTGTAGGTAATGGTCGTTTTATCGAGGTCATAGGAGCTAGTGAGAATAACTTGAAGAATGTCTCTGTCAAGTTTCCACTTGGAAAGTTGATTGCAGTCACAGGTGTTTCTGGTTCGGGAAAATCGACTTTGGTTAACGGAATTCTCAAGAAAAAAATTGCCCAAGAGCTCAATCGCAATAGTGAGAAACCTGGTAAACACAAATCAGTGACAGGAATCGAGCATATCGAGCGTTTGATCGATATTGACCAAAGTCCAATTGGTCGTACACCTCGTTCTAATCCAGCGACTTATACGGGCGTCTTTGACGATATTCGTGATCTGTTTGCCCAAACTAATGAGGCCAAGATCCGAGGTTATAAGAAGGGGCGTTTCTCTTTCAATGTCAAGGGTGGCCGTTGTGAAGCCTGCTCTGGTGATGGTATTATCAAGATTGAGATGCACTTTTTGCCGGATGTTTATGTACCTTGTGAGGTTTGTCATGGCACACGCTATAATTCTGAGACCCTAGAGGTTCGTTATAAGGGGAAAAATATAGCGGAGATTCTGGATATGACAGTTGATGACGCAGTTGACTTCTTTGCGGCTATTCCTAAGATTGCCCGTAAAGTGCAGACAATCAAGGATGTGGGGCTTGGGTATGTGACCTTGGGACAACCAGCAACAACCCTCTCAGGTGGTGAAGCACAACGTATGAAACTGGCTAGTGAGTTGCACAAACGCTCTACTGGGAAGTCCTTCTACATTCTGGATGAACCGACGACTGGTCTCCATACAGATGACATTGCACGTCTTTTGAAGGTGCTTCAGCGTTTTGCGGACGATGGAAACACTGTTCTCGTGATTGAGCACAATCTGGATGTTATCAAGACCGCAGACCATATCATCGATTTGGGTCCTGAAGGCGGTGTCGGTGGAGGTACTATCGTTGCTACAGGGACTCCAGAAGAGGTAGCAGCCGTTCCAGAAAGCTACACAGGACGATATTTGAAAGAAAAATTGACATAAAGTAAAAAGACTCTTTGAGTCTTTTTTTGCTTTAGGTTGGTTTAAGTTGAGCTTGCTATTCTATGGTTAGGAAAAAACATACAGGAGTCAGACTATGGTTAAAAAGCGTTTTTTCATAGGCTTTAATGGTATTCTTCTAGCCCTATTTCTAGATATTTGTCTTTTGATTAGCATCCGTACAGTGGATCATCATGGTCGTTTTCAATCAACAACGGATAAATCGCAAACCTTACTTTACGTTTCAGGAGTTTATGTTAGTTTTCTCCTTTTTGAAGTGATATTTTATCTTATTCTGAAACACCGTAGAAATAAACAAGTTTTGGAACAGGTCTTATAGAGGCTTGGATTTTTGTGTTCAGTGATAGTGACATTTATGTCACTATTGTTTTGAAAAGAGAGAACTTATAATGATCTTATACCCAAACCAACTAGGTCTCCAAGACGACTAAATCTTGTATAGTCCAGGTGGTTATTGCTGTATTTATTTTTGAAAAGAAAGGAGAAATAAGAATGCGAACTAAGGCATATGGTGAAGAGCTCAATGCTGAAACCTTAGAAAATGTTACAGGGGGTGGTTTTGTAGCTAGACCTCAAACCTTGCCTGAACGATTGGGTTGGAACAAATGGTGGTTGAAAAGAAGCCCTCCTTATGGCGATTAGAAGTTACCATGAGTACCAAATATGGGAAAGAGAAATATGGATAAACAGAAGAATAATCTTATTAGAAGTTTAAGCATTGTTATCGTGATCGTCTGGCTATTTATTGTGATGATAAATGCTACGCTAAGTTTCAACGAAGGCGTTGCCTTTATTGACCATTGTTTCGTCTGGTCAACACTTTCGCTAGCTTTTTCTTTGTTTGCGCTTAGGGTGGCGAGTAAGGATAAGGAGAAATGATTTTCTCTGTTGATTACTATAGTCTCAGGTTGAGTTTATTTGCTTAGCCTTTTCTTTTTGCCTTTAATGCTATGGAATGGTGACATTTATGTCACTTTTTATCTTGTTAAGCTCTTATAATGAAGTCATAGATTGGACTTAGTAGCTAAGAGCTGCTGAGAGACTAACCTTAGAATTTTTATTTAGAAAGGAGCTTTGTAATGTTAGAAGAAAAACAATTATTTACGGTGTTGTCCAATGATGATTTAGAGCAAATCAGTGGTGGTTTCAATCCAGTTAAATATGGTAAGTACGTTATTAACGAATTTGTAAAAGGTTTTCATCATGCGTGGTAGGTAGTCGAAGTCAATGAAATAAAGAATAGGAGAGAACATGAAAAATGCATTTCAAAAAAATTGATATTAAAGATTTAGTAATTGTAGTTGGTGGAAGTATTGATTCATCTGTAGGATATGGAGTCGGAGTAGTTACTCACACGGTTTATGATTTTGGTCGTGGATTTGTAGATGGATTTAGAGGTTAAGGGAAAATGTATATGGATACAATGATGATGGATAAATTTGATTCTTTAACCTTTGATAAGCTTTCTGAAATTGTTGGGGGAAATGTAGCATATGACATTGGTTATGGAGTTGGACAAGTAAGTTATATTGCAGTTGAGATTTTTAAAAACTGAGAAAAAAATAAGATAGCAGGTTATTAAATAACTCTTATTTTTCATGAGAGTCAAAAAGAATAAACGTTATAAGTTATCATCGTTCAGGTGAACTAATCACTTGGATGTTAAAAGATTTATATTAGAAATATATTTAAACAAAGAAAGGTAGAAAGATGACAGTGCTAGCGGTGAAAGGCTTAACCTATAGTTTTGGAAAGCAAACCGTTTTGGATAATATCTCGTTTACGTTAGAGAAGGGGGATATTGCCGGTTTGATTGGTAATAATGGTGCAGGGAAGACGACCCTGATGAAACTAGTTTCAGGTATTTTGGCAGGACCCAAGGATATTATTGACTTAAAAAAACAAGAACTGTAGGAGCCTTGATTGAAGCTCCAGCTCTATATCCTAACATGACTGTTGAAGCTAACCTTAAATTCTATTGTAAGTTGTACAGTAAGGATTACGCGTTGATTGACCGTTATAAGGACGAGTTGGAGGTGGCGGCCTATTTTAGACGCAAGGCTTCCAAATTGTCTTTGGGAATGAAGCAACGTGTGGGTTTGTTTATCGCCTTAATTGCTTCAGATGAACTCATCCTTCTTGATGAGCCTACAAATGGTCTGGATCCTAATGGAATCAACAGTCTCCTCACATTAATAAAAAAATTAGCTAAAAATCATGGCCTAACCTTTATTATCTCAAGTCATATTCTGTCTAATCTTGAACAGGTTTGTACGAAAAACTATTTGTTGAAGAATCATAAGCTGATTTACTTAGATGATAGTGATAATGTCAAATACAAGATTTATACTGAGGATTTAAGTTTGAAGTCATTGATGTCTCTGCTCAAATTAAATGGTCTATCTTTTGAACGACAAAAGCATGACATCTTAGTCAAAGGATTAGCAGCTATTAAGCAGGTTATGGATCGGGAGGGGATTCCTTTTACTTATGAAAAAGAAGGATTAAGTGAGGTGCTATTCAATGAAAAGTAAATTGAGAACGGTATTTTTAAAGCAGGAATGTGTGACAAGGAGTGTCTTTATTTGTCTTGGATTGGTAGCCTTGATTGGTGCAATTGTAATCTTATGTGATGGCTATAAGGGAGATTACCTTGGGCCATCAGCGATTGTTGCCAGTTATTCCTTTATCGTGGATATCGTCTTTGCTTATCTAGCAGTATCTAGTCTTGGACGAGAATTTCAGAATCGAACAATTAATATGATTCAGGGTGTCCTCCTTATCTGGATGCGAGGTTATTCTTCGAAAAACTCTTAAGTTTCCTTGTGTTGTCTATAGTTGCTGCTACTATTTTGGTTTTGGAGTTGGCCTTCTACAAGTATTCTGTGCAACATGTCGATTTTCCTTTGTGGGATTATATCAGAGGCATCTATATTGATTTTCTACTCTATGGAGCCTTTATTTATATGGTTTCCTCCTTACTTGTATTGTTTGTAAAAAGTACCTTGACAGCCTTTGTAATGACCTATTTTGGTGTAACAGGAATGACTTTCTTTACGCTCTATTTGGCTAGTTTAGGGGATACCATAACTAAGTTGATGACTTATGTGCCATTTAGCTTTATGCGAGCAGTCTTTACTAGCGGTCAACAGTTCTTCAGTCTTCGCGAAGCCTTTGTTTTGTTTGCTTGGACTTTGGTTTTGCTCCTCTTTGCGCCAACTATCTACGAAAAGCGAGCCTATGTGTAGTGCTTATAAAGTCAGAATTTCATCTGGCTTTTTCTTAATGCCATCAAAAAAACACGATAAAGTATCAATTTCGTCCTTTAAAATCTGAGAATTTGGTATAATTAACCTAAAATACCAAAGGAGTCATTCAAATGCAACGTAGACTTGAACGATTTGATGCTAAACTTGCCCAATCAGGCCTTGATGCCTTGTTGGTGACAGGACAAAACAATATTTATTATTTGACAGATTTCTGGGGGACAAATGCGACTGTCTTCATCACTAAGAATCGTCGCCTCTTCTTAACCGATTCACGTTATACCCTCATTGCCAAACAATCCGTGCATGGCTTTGATATTATTGAAAGTAAGGATCCACTTAAGGATATTGTTAAAATTATCGGGGCTGATAAACTGGAGACAATAGGTTTTGACAATCAGGTATCATTTGCTTACTATCAAGGTCTTCAAGCGATTTTTGAAGGCTACACTTTGTCACCACAAAGTAACTTCATGGAAGAGTTGCGTATGATCAAGGACGAAAAAGAATTGGCAACTATCCGTAAGGCTTGTTCTATCTCAGACCGTGCCTTTACAGATGTGCTTGATTTTATCAAACCAGGTCAAACAACAGAACTACAAGTGGCTAACTTCCTAGATTTCCGTATGCGTGAATATGGAGCTTCAGGTATTTCCTTTGAGTCTATCATTGCTTCAGGTTACCGTTCAGCTATGCCTCACGGTGTTGCTTCAGACAAGGTCATTCAGTCAGGAGAAACTTTGACTATGGACTTTGGTTGTTACTACAATCACTATGTTAGTGATATGACTCGTACTATCCATATTGGTGACACCACTGATGAGGAGCGTGAAATTTATGATATCGTTCTACGTTCTAACCAGGCCTTGATTGACGCAGCTAAGGCTGGTATGACACGTCGTGACTATGATAAGGTTGCGCGTGATGTTATTGTCGAAGCGGGATACGGCGACTACTTTACACATGGTATTGGACATGGTATCGGTCTTGATATTCACGAGATTCCTTACTTCGGTAATTCTGATGAGACTATCGAAGCTGGTATGGTCTTGACGGATGAACCAGGTATTTATTTGGCTGACAAATACGGTGTTCGTATTGAAGATGATATCATTATTACTAAAAATGGTTGCGAATTGATTACTCTTGCACCTAAGGAATTGATTGTACTCTAAGATTTGGAGGAATATTTTATGCCAAACCGTCTATCTTGGCAAGACTATTTTATGGCTAATGCAGAGCTGATTTCTAAACGTTCTACCTGTGACCGTGCCTTTGTTGGTGCTGTTTTGGTCAAGGACAACCGCATTATTGCTACAGGTTATAACGGTGGAGTCTCTGAGACAGATAACTGTAATGAGGTTGGTCACTACATGGAAGATGGTCACTGTATTCGTACGGTCCATGCGGAGATGAACGCTCTTATCCAGTGTGCCAAAGAGGGGATTTCTACTAAAAATACAGAAATTTATGTGACGCATTTTCCCTGTATTAACTGCACCAAAGCTCTCCTTCAGGCTGGCGTTGTTAAGATTACTTATAAGGCTAATTATCGCCCCCACGCCTTTGCGATTGAGTTGATGGAACAAAAGGGAGTCTCTTATGTGCAACATGATGTTCCAGAGGTACACTTGGGGATGGATGACTAGATTTTTCCTTAGAAAAATCTTAGGGTTTAGGTCTGATTCTATAAAAACATTTGAGCCATGCTGTCATTTATGGTAGAATAAACTGATAATAATTTTTTTACAAAGAGGTATTTAATAATGATTGAAGCAAGTAAACTCCGTGCGGGTATGACTTTCGTAACAAATGATGGCAAATTGATCAAAGTTCTTGAAGCTAGCCACCACAAACCTGGTAAAGGTAACACAATCATGCGTATGAAATTGCGTGATGTTCGCTCAGGTTCAACTTTTGACACTAGCTACCGTCCAGAAGAAAAATTTGAACAAGCAATCATCGAAACAGTACCAGCACAATACTTGTACCAAATGGATGATACTGCATACTTCATGAACACTGAAACATATGACCAATATGAAATCCCAGTAGCCAACGTTCAAGAAGAATTGAAATTTATCCTTGAAAACTCAGACGTAAAAATCCAATTCTACGGAACAGAAGTTATCGGTGTGCAAGTGCCAACAACTGTTGAATTGACAGTTACTGAAACACAACCATCAATCAAAGGTGCAACAGTTACAGGTTCAGGTAAACCTGCAACACTTGAAACTGGTCTTGTGGTTAACGTTCCAGACTTTATCGAAGCTGGTCAAAAATTGGTTATCAACACAGCTGAAGGTACTTACGTATCACGTGCCTAAGCCTAACTAAGTCTTTCGAACCACTGGTTTGAAAGCTTTATTTTCCAAACTAACGGAAAGGAAATATGCGATGACTACAGAAAATATCGGTGAAATCGTAATTGCTCCTCGTGTTCTTGAAGTGATTACTGGTATCGCTGCAACTAAAGTGGACGGTGTTTACGCCCTTCAAAACAAAAACGTTACAGATAGTCTCAGCAAAACAAGCTTGGGACGTGGTGTTTATCTTCAAACTGAGGAAGATGGTACAGTAAACGCTGATATCTACGTTTCTCTTCAGTATGGCGTTAATGTGCCTGCGGTTTCAATTGAGATTCAAAAGGCTGTTAAAGCAGCTGTCTATGATATGGCAGAAGTGGCAATTTCAGAAGTCAACGTTCACGTTGAATCTATTGTTACTGAAAAGTCGCAAAAACCGGACTTGGCTGAATTGTTTAACGAGGATTTTTTGAATGACTAATATCTTTAAAGATTCGCGTCGTGACCTTCGTGAGCGTGCTTTTCAAACGCTTTTTGCCCTTGAATTTGGTGGTGAAGCTCTGGAACAAGCACATTTCGCTTACACTTATGACAAGCCAATTGACGAAGAAACTGAAGTTGATGTACCAGCTTTTCTCCTTAGCCTAGTAACAGGCGTCCGTGAAGAGTTGGCTCAACTTGATAGTCAAATTGAAGAAAAATTGAAAGAAGGTTGGAGTCTTTCACGTTTGATTGTGACAGATCGTACTCTCCTTCGTTTGGGACTTTATGAAATCACGTCTTTTGAAGAGACACCAGGACGTGTGGCTATCAATGAAATTATTGAAATTGCTAAAAAATATTCTGATGAAACATCTGCTAAGTTCATTAATGGTGTTCTTAGTCAGTTTGTGACAGACGAAGCATAAGAAAAAGAAGTTGATTGCTGTTTCAACTTCTTTTTTTGATAACTAAGCTCAAGAAAAAGTCGCAAACGGAGATTTCTTGCGACTTTTATTTATATACTGCCACCAGAAATCAAATTTACTGGTAGCACATAATCACGACTGACTATTTCGCCTTTGATTTTCTTCAAAAGAATTTCGACACAAAGTTTAGCAATTTCATCCAAAGGCTGTTGGATGGTTGCTAGCTCTGGATAGAAGTGTCGGATAAAGGCAGTACCGTCGTAACCGATGATTTTTAAGTCATTGGGGATGGAAAGTTCTAGTTGTCTAGCTACTTTCATGACTAAGATAGCTGTTAAATCATCTGAGACAAAGATACCATCCGGTTTTTCACGAGAAATAATAGATTTGATTTCCAATTCTCGTCGCATGAGAGATAAATCGTTTGGGACAGGGCAGACAATACCGTGTTTATTCAATTCGTAATTGAACCCAAGTTGACGGAGTCCAGTTGGAGAATCTGAATTATCATTACCTGTAATCATGACAATACGCTGGCAACCAGCCTTGACTAAGGCTTTTGCGGCTAATTTTCCTCCTTCAAAGTTATCAGATGAGATAATAGGAATCTTTGGGGCCAGATTACGGTCGAAGGCAATGATAGGAGCTTCAACCTTTTCATAATCTTCGATACCAAGATTGTGAGAAGACGAGATGATGCCATCACATTGGTTGGCGGCAAGCATCTCCAAATAGTCCCTCTCCTTGTTAGGATCGTGCTCACTATTACAAATAATGGTTTTATAGCCTTGCTTAAAGAGTTCATCCTCAAGACGTTCAATAAGTTCGGCATAAAATACATTGGAAATATTTGGGAAAATCAAGCCAACGAGTTTGGCCGACTTTCCTTGAAGACCTCGAGCTAAATTATTAGGTTTATAGTTGAGTTCTTGCATAGCAGCGTGAACTTTGTCAATGGTCTTCTGTGAGAGGTAGCCCTTTTTGTTTATGACGCGAGAAACTGTGGTTGGGCTCACACCAGCTAGTTCGGCAACGTCAGTAAGCTTTGCGACCATAAATCACCCTAGTATTTCAAGTCGAAGTAGTGTCCAGAAACGTTTCCTGATGTTACTTTGATACCAGTTTGTTCTGCACTTGGGAAAACACGACTAGTGAAGACTTTCTCACCTTTGTTGAAGAAAATTTCAACGATTGAGTTATCTACAAAGATGTTTGCGGTTGCAGCTTGACCGGCATCAAGTGTACATTCACGACTTGTTCCAAAGTCAGTAGCATATTGTTCACCAGCTTTAGAACGGTCAAGGATAACTTTTCCGTTCTCAGTATCAACAGTAAGTGACAAGCCGTTTCCTTCTTGGTTTGCAAAGAGGACAAGTTCTGTTTGGCTGTTAGCTTCAAAGTTAAGTTCAAGCTCGTAAGTGTTAGTTGTTGCCGTTTTTTCAGAGAAATCTTCTTGACTAGCACGTAAGCTTGTAATAGCTTCTACTGGGTATTGGTAGAGTTTACCATCTTTGATAGATAATTCTTTAACCAAGCTCATAGCACTTGGTAGTCGTATTTGTCAGTTGGATAGTCCACATCTGGAAGACCAATCCAGCTAACAATAAGGGCACGACCATCTGGAGTGTTAAAGCCTTGAGTCGCGTATGCTTCAAATCCATAGTCCAAGTTGATAATTGGTGTGCCATCAACAAGGGCAGGTTTCTCAGTGTCGAAATCTTGGAAAATCTTATAAGTGTTAGGGTAAATGTTGTTGTAGTCAAGTTCAGCTTTATCAAGACCTTGTGGGCTATAAAGAAGAACAGGTTTCCCATCTACAAAGACAAGGTTAGGACACTCAATCATGTATTCTGAGCCAGTGCCATCAAAGTCTAGGTCTCCAACTTCAACCCAGTTTTCGACATCATTGTCTACTGCCTTGTAAAGTTTGATATAACCTTGTTTATCGTGGTTTTGAGCACCTACGATAGCGTAGAATTGTCCCTTGTAATCGAAGATTTGAGGGTCACGGAAGTGCCCAGTAGCGTCAGCAGGTTGTTTGATAAGAACCTTGTCGAATTTTTCGATTTTGCCGTCTTTATCCATCCAGGCACCGATTTGACGTGGGTCACGAACCCAATTTTCATCACGAACGTTACCTGTGTAGAAGATAAAGAGTTTATCACCAATTTGATAAGCAGAACCTGAGTAGGCACCGTGGCTATCATTTTCATGGTCTGGCAAGAGTTTGACACCAGTTTCTGTAAAGTGAACCAAATCTTCAGTTTCAGTATGCACCCATTGTTTCAAACCATGAGCAGCTCCAAATGGCCAACTTTGGTAGAAAAGTTGGAACTTACCATTAAAGTAAGAAAAACCGTTTGGATCATTAAGAAGCCCTGTTTCTGGTTCGATATGGTAGCTTGCACGCCAAGGTGATTTAGCGACATTTTCTTTAATTTTTGTTTTTTCTTCGTTTGTCCAATCTGCGTATGGACGGTAACGAACTTCTGTTGGTAGATTCATATAAAGGGATCTCCTAATCTATTTGTTAGTAATATAGTAAACGTTTTACCTAGAAAAATCAACGATTTATCATAAAAAAATAAAAAAATATGCTAAACGGTTGACATATGACAGAAAGATGCTAAAATAGTTACCGTAAAGAAAAGCTAAACGCTTTCATACCAAATTTTATTAAGGAGAATTTTGCAAATGGATAACAAACAAATTGCAAAAGAAGTCATCGATGCCCTCGGTGGACGTGAAAACGTCAACAGTGTTGCTCACTGTGCGACTCGTCTACGTGTGATGGTCAAAGATGAAAACAAAATCAATAAAGAAAAGGCTGAGAACATTGAAAAAGTTCAAGGTGCTTTCTTTAACTCAGGTCAATACCAAATGATTTTTGGTACAGGTACTGTTAACAAGATTTACGACGAAGTCGTTGCTCAAGGTCTTCCAACAGCATCTAAAGACGAACAAAAAGCAGAGGCTGCTAAACAAGGAAACTGGTTCCAACGTGCTATCCGTTCGTTCGGTGATGTTTTCGTTCCATTGCTTCCAGCAATCGTAGCGACTGGTCTTTTCATGGGTATCCGTGGAGCAATCAATAACGATACAGTTCTTGGTTTGTTCGGTACAACATCAAAAGCTTTTGCTGCTACTGATTTCTATACTTACACAGTTGTATTGACAGATACAGCCTTCGCCTTCTTCCCAGCCTTGATTTGTTGGTCAGCCTTTAACGTATTTGGTGGTTCACCACTTCTTGGTTTGGTTCTTGGTTTGATGATGGTTAACAACGCCCTTCCTAACGCTTGGGATGTTGCATCAGGTGCTGCTAAACCAATCTACTTCTTTGATTTTATTCCAGTAGTAGGTTACCAAAATTCAGTGCTTCCAGCCTTCTTCGTAGGTTTGCTTGGTGCTAAGTTCGAGCAATGGGTTCGTAAATGGGTTCCAGACGTTCTTGACCTTCTCTTGCGTCCACTTATCGTCTTTGCTGTAATGTCAGCCTTGGCTCTCTTTATCATTGGCCCTGTCTTCCATACTGTTGAAAGCTATGTTCTTGCTGCTACAGAATGGATTCTTAACTTGCCATTTGGTCTTGCTGGTCTTGTTCTTGGTGGAGTTCACCAAGTTATCGTCGTTACAGGGGTTCACCACGTCTTCAACTTGCTTGAAGCTAACCTCATTGCTAATACTGGTAAAGACCCACTTAACGCTATCATCACAGCTGCTATGACTGCCCAAGCTGGTGCGACACTTGCAGTGGGTGTTAAAACTAAAGATTCTAAGTTGAAAGCTCTTGCTTTCCCTGCAACTCTTTCAGCGGTACTTGGTATCACTGAACCAGCTATCTTCGGGGTTAACCTTCGTTTCGGTAAACCATTTATCATGGGGCTTATCGCTGGTGCTGCCGGTGGTTGGTTGGCATCAATCCTTAACCTTGCTGGTACAGGATTTGGTGTAACAATCGTTCCTGGTACTCTTCTTTACCTAAACGGTCAAGTACTTAAGTATGTGATCATGGTACTTGTAACACTTGCTCTTGGTTTCGTTCTTACTTGGCTCTTTGGTTATAAAGAGGAAGAAGTTGAAGCTCAAAAAGAAGTTGTTGCTGAAGATATTGCATCTGCAGAATCAGCTCCAGTTGCATTACAAGCTGAAACAATCGCTGCTCCACTTAAAGGTGAAGTTGTAGCTTTGGAAAATGTAAATGACCCAGTCTTCTCTTCAGGAGCTATGGGTAAAGGTGCCGCTATCAAACCTTCAGGTAACCAAGTTGTTGCACCATTTGACGGTGAAGTGCAAATTGCCTTCCCAACAGGTCACGCTTACGGACTTAAATCTGATAAAGGTGCTGAAGTGCTTATCCACATCGGTATCGATACTGTCTCACTTGATGGCAAAGGATTTGATGCTAAGGTTCAAGCAAATCAACGTGTTAAAAAAGGTGATGTCTTGGCTACCTTCGATAGCTCAGTTATCACTGAAGCAGGTCTTGACGATACAACTATGGTTATCGTTACAAACACTGCAGACTTCGAAGATGTTTCATCAGTAGCAACTGGTTCAGTTGCTGAGGGTGCTGACTTCATCGCAGTTAAATAATACGCTAGAAAAGTCGAAGCTGTTTCGGCTTTTTTAGTTGAATGTTTTATAAAGAAGAGTGATATGAAGCCAAGTTTGTAGCAGCTTAAATATGCTTTTATTTAGATTGTCTTTTATCTTGCTTTTCTTTATAATAGTATAAGATAGTTATTTATTGATCATAAAAGGAGATAGCTTTACATATGGCTAAACTATACGGAAGCTTGGAAGCTGGTGGTACAAAGTTTGTTTGTGCTGTTGGTGATGAGAAATTCCAAGTCATTGAAAAAACGCAATTCCCAACAACAACACCTTATGAAACAATTGATCGTACGATTGAATTTTTCAAACGTTATGAAGATCAATTGGCTGGAATTGCAATTGGTTCATTTGGACCAATTGATGTTGATCCAAACTCTGAAACATATGGTTTTGTGACTTCAACACCAAAAACCACATTGGTCAAATGTCGACCTTCTTGGTTTGATTGCTAAAGAGTTTAATATTCCTTTCTACTTTACGACTGATGTTAACTCATCTGCTTATGGTGAGACACTTGTTCGTAAAGGTGTTAAGAGTCTTGTTTACTACACTATCGGAACTGGTATTGGAGCCGGTGCTATTCAAAATGGTGAGTTCATTGGTGGTATGGGTCACACTGAAGCTGGTCACGTATATGTACCTCTTCACCCAAATGATGTTTCCAATGAATTTAACGGAACTTGTCCATTCCACCGCGGATGTTTGGAAGGTTTGGCTGCTGGACCATCACTCGAAGCTCGAACAGGTATTCGTGGCGAATTGATTGAGCAAAATTCTGAGGTTTGGGATGTTCAAGCTTACTACATTGCTCAAGCTGCTGTCCAGGCAACTGTGCTCTACCGTCCAGAAGTTATCGTCTTTGGGGGTGGTGTTATGGGACAAGAACACATGCTTCGTCGTGTCCGTGAAAAATTCACAACTCTTTTGAATGGTTACCTTCCAGTGCCAGACGTGACTGAATATATTGTGACACCGGCTGTTTCAGGTAATGGCTCTGCGACGCTTGGTAACTTTGCACTTGCCAAAGATGTAGCTGACAAACACTCACGCAAATAAGCAAAATATGTAAAATCGCTTTAAGACATGATCTTAAGGCGTTTTGCTCTATACAGGAGGATGTAATGGAACCTTTATTTTTAGATTCGCCAATGCATGAAAAAATCTGGGGAGGTAATCGCCTTAAGACAGAATTTGGTTATGATATTTCCAGTGAACACACTGGCGAATACTGGGCAATCTCTGCTCATCCTAATGGTGTATCCTATGTCAAAAACGGAAAGTATGCTGGTTTTCATCTGGCAGAGCTTTACAAGGATAAACCAGAACTTTTTGGACATCCAAAGGCGAGTGTATTTCCTTTATTGACCAAGATTTTGGATGCTAATGATTGGCTGTCAGTGCAGGTACACCCAGACGATGCCTATGGTATGGAGCATGAAGGTGAACTAGGAAAGACGGAGTGTTGGTATATTATTGACGCCGAAGAGGGCGCCGAAATTATCTATGGCCACAAGGCTCAGACCAAGGAAGAGCTGGCAGCTTTGATTGAAGCGGGTGATTGGGATGGGCTTTTGTCGAAAACTCCTGTTAAGAAAGGTGACTTTTTCTTTGTACCAAGTGGTACCATGCATGCTATTGGTCCAGGTATCCTGATCTTAGAAACTCAACAATCTAGCGACACCACTTACCGTGTCTATGATTTTGATCGTAGGGATGATCAGGGCAATAAACGTGAGCTTCATATTCAACAGTCTCTTGATGTCTTGGATCTAGGGGACCCAGAAAATAGCGTCCCAGCAACTGTTAAGACCTTGCAATTAGAGTCGACTTGTTTGACATCAAACTCCTTCTTCGCCGTATATAAATGGAAACTCAATGGCTTGGTTGACTTCAAACAATCAGCTCCTTATTTGCTTTGTTCAGTACTTTCTGGCAATGGGACTATGACTATCGATTCACGCATTTATTGTCTAAAAAAAGGTGATCACTTCATTCTTCCAAATGATGTGACAGATTGGGAAATTGATGGACAATTGGAGATGATTGTCAGTCACCCTAATGAGGCTTAAGTATGAGTAATGAAAAAGTTTTAGCTGCACTATTTGAGCGTATTGAAATCGGCAAATCCTATTATTTTGAGGGAGCTTACTATCGTCTGAAAGACTATGGAGACCACATTTATGGCTTACAACGGGCTATTCCTGGGATGTGCGGTGAAAAAACGGCCTCCCCTAGCATCAAATTTTACTGGGAAAATGGTGTTCTGGAATACGAATTTTACGTGGATTTTGAGGCCAGTCCTATGATTATGAAGGCTTATAGTAGTAGTGATAGAGCTTTCTTTGAACAGGCCTTTGAAAATCTCTTACATGACTTTGAGGATTTCTTAGAGAATCAAGAAATCACTGAGAAATAGCCTTGAAGTGTTATTGTCGATATTTTCAGTGAATCTAATAAAGAAGTTTTTGTTTATTTGCTAATCTGTTGTGAAAGCCTTTAAAATGGGGCTTTTTTCTTTGTCAATACTTGAGTGATTTCTTGTTTAAAAGGGGCATTTGTGGTAAAATATGGAGATAAAGACTGTCGAAAGGAAAAAAGATGGCAAATATATTACGCAAAATCATTGAAAATGATAAAGGCGAAATTAAAAAACTAGAAAAAACTGCCAAGAAAGTTGAGAGCTATGCTGATGCAATGGCGGCTCTTTCAGATGAAGAACTTCAGGCAAAAACAGAAGAATTTAAACAACGATATCAAAACGGAGAAAGTCTAGATCAACTCTTGCCAGAGGCATTTGCGGTTGTTCGTGAGGGAGCGAAACGTGTTCTTGGACTTTTCCCATATCGTGTGCAAATTATGGGTGGTATTGTGCTCCACCATGGTGACGTACCGGAGATGCGTACAGGGGAAGGGAAACCCTTACTGCGACAATGCCTGTTTACTTGAATGCTATTTCAGGTGAAGGTGTACACGTTATCACCGTTAACGAATACCTTTCAGAGCGTGATGCGACTGAAATGGGTGAGCTTTATAGTTGGCTTGGTTTGTCAGTAGGGATTAACCTTTCAGCTAAATCACCAGCTGAAAAACGTGAAGCTTATAACTGTGATATCACTTACTCGACCAACTCAGAGGTAGGTTTCGACTATCTTCGTGATAACATGGTTGTTCGTAAGGAAAATATGGTACAACGTCCATTGAATTATGCCTTAGTCGATGAGGTTGACTCGGTTCTTATTGATGAAGCCCGTACACCATTGATTGTATCAGGTCCTGTAAGTTCAGAAACTAACCAGTTGTATCATCGTGCAGATGCCTTTGTTAAGACCTTGACAGAAGATGATTATGCCATTGATATTCCAACAAAAACGATTGGTTTGAATGACTCAGGTATTGACAAGGCTGAAGAATTCTTCAACTTGGACAACTTATACGATATTGACAATGTTGCCTTGACTCACTATATTGACAATGCCCTTCGTGCCAACTATATCATGTTGCATGATATTGACTACGTGGTAAGTCCTGAGCAAGAAATCCTTATCGTTGACCAATTTACTGGTCGTACCATGGAAGGTCGTCGTTTCTCAGATGGGCTCCACCAAGCTATCGAGGCTAAAGAAGGTGTACCAGTCCAAGAGGAAACTAAGACTTCTGCCTCAATCACTTACCAAAATATGTTCCGTATGTACAAGAAATTGTCAGGTATGACTGGTACTGGTAAGACTGAAGAAGATGAATTCCGTGAAATCTATAACATGCGAATCATCCCAATTCCAACAAACCGTCCAATTCAACGTATTGACCATGACGACCTTCTTTACTCAACCTTGGATGCTAAATTCCGTGCTGTGGTACAAGATGTTAAGCGTCGTTATGAGAAGGGGCAGCCAGTCCTTGTTGGTACGGTTGCCGTTGAAACATCTGACTTGATTTCTAAGATGTTGGTTGACGCAGGTATTCCTCACGAAGTGCTTAATGCCAAGAACCACGAAAAAGAAGCACATATTATTATGAATGCAGGTCAACGTGGTGCTGTTACGATTGCGACCAATATGGCCGGCCGTGGTACTGACATCAAACTTGGTGAAGGTGTTCTTGACCTTGGTGGACTCTGTGTCATTGGTACAGAGCGTCACGAAAGCCGTCGTATCGACAACCAGTTGCGTGGTCGTGCGGGACGTCAAGGGGATCCAGGGGAGTCTCAATTCTACTTATCTCTTGAAGATGAATTGATGCGTCGTTTCGGTTCTGACCGTATCAAGCATGTCTTGGAACGTTTGAACGCTGATGACGAAGATATTGTTATCAAATCACGTATGTTGACCCGTCAAGTGGAATCAGCTCAAAAACGTGTCGAAGGGAATAACTACGATACTCGTAAACAAGTCCTTCAGTACGATGACGTTATGCGTGAACAGCGTGAAATCATCTATGCTGAGCGTTATGATGTTATTACAGCAGAGCGTGACCTTGAACCTGAAATCAAGGCTATGATCAAGCGTACTATTAACCGTACGGTTGATGGACACAGTCGCAACGATCAAGAAGAAGCTCTTAAAGGTATCTTGAACTTTGCACGTCAGGCCCTGGTTCCTGAGAATGCCATCTCACTTGAAGATTTACAAGAAGTGGGAGAGGTAACGAAACGTAGTGTTAATTATGATGCTATCAAGGTTTATCTGACTGAGTTAGCAGACGATGTTTATAATCGTCAAATCAAGAAATTACGTTCAGAGGAAGCTATCCGTGAGTTCCAAAAAGTCTTGATTTTGATGGTTGTTGATAATAAGTGGACAGACCACATTGATGCCCTTGATCAATTACGTAACGCCGTTGGTTTGCGTGGTTATGCGCAAAACAACCCAATCGTTGAATATCAATCTGAAGGTTTCAAGATGTTCCAAGATATGATTGGTGCTATTGAGTATGATGTGACTCGTACGATGATGAAAGCACAAATCCACGAACAATCTCGTGAACATGTTAATGAACGCGTTTCAACAACAGCAACAGGCAATATCCAGGCCCACCAAGCAGATGCTAATGGTCAAGAAATTGACTTTAGTAAGGTTGGTCGTAACGACTTCTGTCCATGTGGCTCTGGTAAGAAATTCAAAAATTGTCACGGTCGTAAACAGTTTTAGATAAAAAGAAATAGGTAATTATTATGGTTTTTAAAGCAGTAAGTGAAAAAATTGATTTTGATGCAGTTAAAGAATCAACTACATTGACAGGTGAAGCCCTTGCCAAGAAACAAGCTCGTGATAAAGAGCTTGAAGCAATCATCAAGGGTGAAGATGACCGTACACTTTTGGTTATTGGTCCATGTTCATCTGATAATGAGGATGCAGTTCTTGATTATGCTCACCGTTTGGCTAAACTTCAAGAAGAAGTGAAAGATAAAGTCTTTATGGTTATGCGTGTTTATACAGCTAAACCTCGTACAAATGGTGATGGTTATAAAGGGCTTGTGCACCAACCTGATGCTGAAGGTAAACCAAACCTAATCAATGGTATCAAGGCTGTGCGTAATCTTCACTACCGTGTTATCACTGAAACTGGTATCACAACTGCTGATGAAATGCTTTACCCAGAAAACCTTCCTTTGGTAGATGACCTTGTGTCATATATTGCCATCGGTGCACGTTCTGTAGAAGACCAACAACACCGTTTTGTTGCATCAGGTATTGATGTTCCAACTGGTATGAAGAACCCAACATCAGGGAACCTTAACGTTATGTTTAATGGTATCTACGCTGCACAAAACAAACAAAACTTCCTCTTTAACGGTGAAGAAGTTGAAACATCAGGTAACCCATTGGCACACGTTATTCTTCGTGGTTCAACGAATGAATATGGTAAAAACGTGCCTAACTTCTACTATGATGATGTGCTTGAAACAATCGAACATTATGAACAAATGGGCCTTGAAAATCCATTCATCGTTATTGATACAAACCATGATAACTCAGGTAAACGTTACTTGGAACAAATCCGTATCGTTCGTCAAACCTTGATTAACCGTGATTGGAATGAAAAAATCAACAAAGTTGCACGTGGTTTCATGATTGAATCTTACCTTGAAGATGGCCGTCAAGATGCGCCAGATGTCTATGGTAAATCAATCACTGACCCATGTCTTGGTTGGGATAAGACAGAAGAATTGATTCGTGAAATCCATGATACTTTGTCAAAATAATAAGGTAACAGAAACCATATATGGGGAGTGAACCGTTTGGATGACCAAGCGGTTCGCTCTCTTTTCACAAAGAGAGGGAAATAAATGGGAATTCATCAAAATAGTCCGCTGATTGATGTAGCGGAAGTAAGGAAATTACATGCTCTTACGGGAGACGCACTAGTAACTAAACAGGCTAATGATGAGACCTTGGCAAAAATTATCAAGGGTGAGGACAAACGTGTTCTCTTGGTTATTGGTCCATGTTCATCCGACAATGAAGAAGCCGTTCTTGATTATGCCCACCGTTTGGCCAAACTTCAGGAAGAAGTGAAAGATAAAATCTTTATTGTTATGCGTGTTTATACGGCTAAACCACGTACTAATGGAGATGGTTATAAGGGGCTTATCCACCAACCAGATGCAGAGGGTGATGTAGACCTTCTTGCTGGGGTTAAGGCGGTTCGCCACCTTCAGTCACGTATTATTACTGAAACAGGCCTTCCAATCGCTGACGAGATGCTTTATCCGTCAAATCTTTCCTTCTTTGATGACCTACTTAGCTACCACGCTGTTGGAGCACGTTCGGTTGAGGACCAAGAACACCGCTTTGTAGCTTCAGGTATTGATGTACCAATTGGCTTGAAGAACCCAACGTCAGGGAATTTGAATGTCATGTTTAATGGTATCTATGCGGCGCAGAACCAACAGCATTTCCTTTACAATGGCGCTGAAGTGAAAACAGATGGTAACTCACTTGCTCACGCTATCCTGCGTGGTGCCAACAATGAAAATGGTCAGAATATTGTTAACTACCATTACGAGGACTTGGTTAAGGCTTTGGACAAGTATAGTGCATTTAATCTGGAAAATCCATTTATTCTTGTTGATACTAACCATGACAACTCAGGTAAAAACTTTATGGAGCAAGTTCGTATTGTGCGTGAAGTCCTTCTTAACCGTGAGTGGGATGAGCGTATCGCGGATACCGTGCGTGGCTTTATGATTGAGTCTTACCTTGAGGATGGTCGTCAAGACACACCTGAAGTTTATGGTAAATCAATTACAGATCCATGTCTTGGTTGGGATAAGACAGATAGCCTTATTCGTGAAATCCACAATCGACTTTCGTTATAATTATGATTTTGGACATGGTATAGACTTGCAGGAAATTTCAGCAGTTAAAAAGGCCTATGACCGAAACCCACATTTTGCAAAGAAAGTATTGACACCAAGAGAATGGGAGCGTTTTGAGTCCCTTTCTGGAAATCGTCAGATGTCATTTCTGGCAGGGCGTTGGGCTGGTAAGGAAGCTTTTTCAAAGGCCTGGGGTACTGGAATCGGAGCAGTTGGTTTTAAGGATATTGAAATTCTAAACAATGACAAGGGAGCTCCCGTGGTCACTCAGTCGCCTTTTGAAGGCAAGGTTTTTATCTCCATTTCCCATAGCGGTGATTTTGTTCAGGCAAGTGTTATTTTAGAAAAAAAAACTAAGAGATAGATGTTGGAAGAGGATAGCTTATGATTTCGAGTTTACATCGACCAACCTTGGCAAAGGTTGATCTGTCAGCAATTTCAGAAAATATTGAACAAGTGGTTAGTCATATTCCTAAACAGGTGCAGACTTTTGCAGTTGTGAAGGCCAATGCTTATGGTCATGGCGCTGTTGAAGTGGCCAAGCATGTGTCTAAGCAGGTGGAAGGTTTTTGTGTTTCCAACCTAGACGAGGCGCTTGAACTTCGTCAAGCTGGCTTAGAGCAACCGATACTTATTTTAGGAGTCGTCTTGCCAGACGAGGTTCCTTTGGCTATTCAAGAAAACATCACGCTGACGGTAGCTTCGCTTGAGTGGTTGGAAATGGCTAAGAAGCAAGGGCTTGATTTGACTGGTTTGACCTGTCATATTAAGATTGATTCAGGCATGGGACGCATTGGGGTACGTAACCTAGAGGATGCAGATAACTTGATTGCTGGTCTGAAGGATCTTGGTGCTGATGTCGAAGGTATTTTTACTCATTTTGCAACGGCTGATGAGGCAGATGATAGTAAATTCAAACGTCAATTGGCCTTCTTCACGGATTTGGTTAATAACTTGGTGGACCGCCCTCGCTTGGTACATGCTAGCAACTCTGCGACGAGTATCTGGCATGCAGAAACAGTCTTTAATGCGGTACGTCTAGGTGTCGTTATCTATGGTCTCAATCCTAGTGGCAGTGTTTTAGACCTTCCATATAACATTCGTCCTGCTTTAAGCTTGGAGACAGCACTTGTTCATGTTAAGACCCTGCCAGCAGGTAAAGATGTGGGTTATGGTGCAACGTATACGACGACAGTTGATGAGGTTATTGGAACCATTCCGATTGGCTATGCGGATGGTTGGACCAGAGATTTACAGGTTTCCACGTTATTGTGGATGGACAGCTTTGTCCTATTGTTGGGCGTGTGTCTATGGACCAAATCACTGTTCGCCTTCCTAAGGTTTATCCCCTAGGAACTCCTGTTACTCTTATGGGTGAAAATGGAGGAGCAAGCATCACTGCGACAGAGGTGGCTGAAAAACGTGGTACTATCAACTACGAAGTTCTTTGTTTGCTTAGTGATCGTGTACCTCGTAGCTATGATTGATATAAATAAATAGAAATCCAGTTTGATACTGGATTTTTTGACTTTAGTGAAGACCATTTTCATGTGTTATAATAGCTGATAAGGCTTCCTCTTTCACGAGGAGAAGAACACGATAGAAATGATAGAGGATATGATTCGACTAGATTCACCAATTGCGGATTTGAAAGGCTTTGGTCCTAAGTCCGCTGAAAAATTTACCAAATTAGATTTACACACGGTTGGGGACCTCTTGCTTTATTTTCCTTTCCGATATGAAGATTTTAAGAGTAAGTCTATCTTTGAACTGATGGATGGCGAAAAGGCTGTTATTACGGGAACGGTGGTGACACCTGCCAATGTGCAGTATTATGGCTTTAAACGTAATCGTCTGAGTTTTAAAATCAAGCAAGGAGAGGCAGTGATTGCCATTAGTTTCTTCAACCAGCCTTATCTTGTGGACAAGATTGAGATGGGGGCAGAAGTGGCTATTTTTGGCAAATGGGACCAGAAGAAGTCTGCAGTGACTGGTATGAAAGTGTTGGCTCAAGTTGAGGACGATATGCAGCCAGTCTATCATGTGGCCCAGGGCGTTAGTCAGGCCCAGCTGATAAAGGCTATAAGGGCAGCTTTTGATAGTGGGGCCTTGAATTTGTTGGAGGAGAGTCTCCCACAGGTGCTTATGGACAAGTATCGTCTCATGGGACGCCAAGAGGCTGTGCATGCCATGCATTTTCCGAAAGATTTGGCTGAATATAAGCAGGCTCTACGTAGAACCAAGTTTGAGGAGCTCTTTTATTTCCAGATGAACTTACAGGTGCTGAAGGCTGAGAATAAGTCCGAAACCAATGGTCTAGCAATTGCTTACGATGAAGCCAAAATCAAAGCCAAAATTGCAGAATTACCATTCCCTTTGACAGAAGCCCAACAGCTCAGTTTATCGGAAATCCTAGCTGATATGAAATCTGGTGCTCATATGAACCGTCTCTTGCAGGAGATGTGGGCTCAGGAAAAACAGTTATCGCTAGCCTTGCCATGTATGGAGCCTACACGGCAGGATTGCAGTCTGCCCTCATGGTGCCTACGGAAATCTTAGCAGAGCAGCACTATCAGAGTTTGCAAGGTTTTTTTCCTGATCTAGAGGTAGTGCTCCTAACTTCTGGGATGAAGGCGGCGGACAAAAAAGTAGCTCTTTCCAAAATCGAATCTGGGGAGGCTCAGATGATCGTGGGGACTCACTCACTGATTCAGGATACAGTGACTTATCACAGGCTTGGGCTAGTAATTACTGATGAGCAGCACCGTTTTGGGGTTAATCAACGTCGTATTTTCCGTGAGAAAGGTGATAATCCTGATGTCCTTATGATGACAGCGACACCTATTCCTAGGACCTTGGCGATCACTGCCTTTGGGGAGATGGATGTGTCAATCATTGACCAGATGCCAGCAGGGCGTAAGCCTATTATTACCCGTTGGGTTAAACATGAGCAACTAGATACCGTGTTGGCTTGGATTAAGGGTGAGTTGGAAAAAGATGCTCAGGTCTATTTATTTCACCTTTGATTGAAGAGTCTGAGGCTCTCGATTTGAAAAATGCGGTGGCCCTTCATCAGGAACTCACAGATTTCTTTGGGGATTCAGCTAGAGTGGCCCTGATGCACGGTCGCATGAAAAATGATGAAAAAGACCAAATTATGCAAGATTTCAAGGACAAAAAATCTCAAATTTTAGTATCAACCACAGTTATTGAAGTGGGAGTTAACGTGCCAAATGCTACGGTTATGGTCATTATGGATGCGGATCGTTTTGGACTTAGCCAGCTTCACCAGCTTCGCGGCCGTGTAGGTCGTGGCGATAAGCAGTCCTACTGTGTTTTAGTGGCTAATCCTAAAAATGATACCGGGAAAAAACGCATGCAGGCCATGTGTGAGACTACGGATGGTTTTGTTCTAGCAGAAGAGGACCTTAAAATGCGTGGTTCAGGAGAAATCTTTGGGAACACGTCAGTCAGGAATTCCTGAATTTCAAGTGGCTGATATTGTGGAAGACTATAATATCCTAGAAGAAGCAAGGCGTGTGGCCAGTCAAATTGTATCTGACCCTAACTGGCGTGAGAATCCTGGTTGGCAGGTGATAGAAGTTCATTTGAGAAGTCAAAGTGAGTTTGACTGAGGAGGAAACCAATGAAAAGAAGCGGTTAAATCTCGATTTTTTGCTATCTTCCATGCCTTCTTTCTTACGATGATAGGTCTTATATTTTATTTTGCAGGTTTTACCTTATTTTATCCATGATAACAAAAACTCTCAGTAAACTCACTGAGAGTTTTAAGTTTCCTTCAAGCTTATTACAAGCTTTCTTTAAGTTAGGCAATCTATAATAAAACCATCAAAACGAGATAGGTTTTGATAATAAAACGTTTTGGCTAGGCCAAACCATTCCTAAAAAGGAGGACATAACAATGACAGTAAAAATTAAAGTAACCTACAACCGAAATTTCCAGAAGCATCCTCAAGACTTTTAAGGTTTATCAAAACTAGTATTGATGCTAGGAAGAGGCCAAATTTACCCATATTCTACAACTTTCATTCCTCATTTTCCAAAATCCCTTTTTCCTTTTTTCATAACGTAGAATCCCTCTTCTTAAACTCATAAAAAGTCTAGACGGAAGAATGACCAGTCTAGGCGATTAACATAAGTAAGCTAACCAGTTGAGATTTTCTTGGCTGGTTTTTCTGTTTTTTGAATCATTGAACAAATCTTATTTGAAAAGTAGTAAAATCTTATCTATAAACTAGTATCTTATATTGATATTCGATATAATAATACTGTTAATAGTTAGCTAATGATTTAGAACGAGGTCAAGGTCTCCTATATGCACCTTGGCTTTTTCAAGTCTATTCTTCAAAAAATCACAATGTATTTACAAATCGAGGTAACACATGAAAACTATCTTATTTTATGTTTTAATCGTCCTAGCCTTAGCTGGCTCTAGTTATTATGGTTGGCGGTCTGCCAAAAGTGCCAAAAGTCACCAGGAAACGCAAGAACAAAAACGTTTGCGTAGTGTTCTCTTGTTCGTTAATGTCCTCCTTTTTGCGGGCTTTTTAAGTCTTGTTATTACCATTCTTAATGATGCCTTTATCCTGACTGGTCATGAAGGACTCTTACAACAAGGTTTGCGTATGCTTCTTGGTTCAGGAGTTACCGTGAAAAGTAGTAGCACTAGTCTGACACTTTTTGCAGCAATCATTGATTTCCTTCGTATGTCAGTCAACCTAGGATTCTTGTTGTGTCTACGTGCCTTTCTGATTAATCTGTATCGTTCTGATATTTTCATCGCTAAAAATGCTAAGTTGGTTCGCTGGTCAGCGCATTTGCTAGTTCTTGGGGCCTTTATCAATAATGGTATCTTTACATTTGGAACAGGCAACCAGAGTTATAGTTTCTTTAACATCAGTTATTTGCTAGTTAGTTTTGTTCTATATGCTGTTTCTATGATTTGACTAAGGCTAATGCCATTGCTGAGGAAAATGAGTATACGATTTAGGAGGGCTTATGATTATTGTCAATTTGGACGTTGAACTTGCTAAGAAGAAGATGCGCTCGGGTGAGCTTGCAGAACGGATTGGTATTACCCCAGCCAATCTCTCGGTTCTTAAGACAGGCAAGGCCAAGGCAATCCGTTTTACAACACTGGACGCTATTTGTAAGGAGTTGAATTGTCAACCAGGAGATATTCTTGAATATAGACCAGACGAAGAAAACTAAAAGCCTGAAGCAGTTCAGTCACTTCTATAGTGACCATGCTTCAAGCTTTTTTATTTTTTCTTCAACCATGCGATCAAGGCTAGACTGGCTAGCACAGTACCACAGACCATGGCGACATGTGTCTGTGAGACGATTAGTTCATAGTGGAAATCTTTGTTTTCCAATTTATCAGTTGCTTCAATGCTAAGTTTCATGTTTTACCCCTCGATATAATCTTTCAATTCTTGATCTTCCAGTCCTGCACTAAGTGCGATGAGGAGTTTGAGGCGGGCTTTTGGTGCATTGAGTTCTTTGACAAACATAACGCCATCTTCTTGGAGTTTAACGCCTCCTCCTTCGTAGGCGTAGACTGGTTCGGCGATACCGTTAAAGCAACGGGAAACGAGTACAACGGGAACTTCCTTGTCCATAAGTGACTTAATTTCTCTTGCAGCTAGTGGTGGGAGGTTTCCAGCACCTAGGGCCTCGATAACCACGCCGTCAATCTTTTCAGGGTCTAGGAGACTGATGATACCATCTCCAATCCCCATTCCAGCATAGGCTTTTATGATTGGTACTGTTCCTGTAATTTGTTCCAAGTCAAAGCGAACACGAGGCTCAGCAGTTTTGAACCAGAGGATATCATGCTTCATGATGATGCCTAGTGGACCATGGGTTGGTGTGTGGAAGGTTGCCACATTTGTAGTATGAGTCTTGGTTACATACTTGGCCGCATGGATTTCATCGTTCATAACGACTAGGACACCCTTATCGGCAGCCTTGTCATTGCTTGCGACACGAAGGGCTGAGAGATAGTTGTAGACACCATCGCTTCCTAGCTCGTTTGACGAACGCATGGCACCAGTTATGACGATTGGAATTTCAGGGATGTTCATGGTATCTAGGAAGTAGGCTGTTTCTTCCAGGGTATCTGTTCCGTGGGTGATAACCACCCCGTCATATTGTCCAGCTGTTTCCTTGATTTTTTTATAAATATCAAGCATATGGTAAGGCGTAATGTGTGGGCTAGGGATGTTAAGGAAGTCTAGGACAGTTAAGTCCAGATTATCTAGATCAAGTCCAACATGGTTCATGGGATTATCAGCATTTTGACTGACCTTGCCATCGTCATCTGCGGACATGGAAATGGTTCCTCCAGTATGAAGGACTAGGATTTTTTTTGTCATTTATATTACTCACCATTATATTATGTGTTATAATTTATTTTATCATAAAATGTTAGAAGGAGGGGAGCTCTGTGGCCATTAAAGCAGTCTTTTTTGATATTGATGGGACTTTTCTAAATGACCGAAAACGTGTGTCAAGTTCAACCAAAAAGCTATCAGTCAAATGAAGGAAGATGGTATCTTGGTTGGTTTGGCAACAGGTCGTGGTCCAGGATTTGTTCAGCCTTTCATGGACAATCTGGGTCTGGATTTTGCAGTCACTTATAATGGTCAATATATTTTGACTCATGACAAGGTCCTGTATCAAAATCAGCTCCCTAAATCAACAGTCTACAACTTGATTCGCTATGCCACCAAGCACCGTAGAGAGATTTCTCTAGGGACTAGCACAGGTCTTGTTGGTTCCAATATTATTAGTATGGGAACGAGTAAGTTTGGACAAATCGTTAGCCGTATTGTCCCTAAGTCCTGGGCTAAGATGGTGGAACGTAGTTTCAAGTCTTTGATTCGTCGTTTCAAGCCACAAAGTATTGAGACTCTTAAGACTATCATGCGTGAGCCTATTTATCAGGTGGTTATGGTAGCGACGGTGGGGGAAACACAAGATATTGAAGAAAAGTTTCCTCATGTGAAGATTACCCGTTCAAGCCCTTATTCAGCCGATATTATTTCAGCAGACCAATCTAAGTTAAAAGGTATCGCTCATTTAGGTGAGGTTTTTGGTTTTGAACTCAGTGAGGTTATGGCCTTTGGGGATTCGGAAAATGACCTAGAAATGCTGTCTGGCGTCGGCGTTGGTGTTGCCATGGGTAATGGTGAAGACGAACTGAAAGACCAGGCTACCCATGTCACTGATACTAATAACCAGAATGGGATTGCTAAAGCCTTGTCACACTATGGTTTGATTCACTTTGAGACAGAAAATTCATTTACCAGCGATGATGACAACTTCAACAAGGTTAAGGATTTCCACCATTTGATGGATGGCTCAACTACTGATATGCCTCGTGTTTACGGTATTGAGGAAGCTAGTCACCGTTCGGACTTCAAGTTGGAAGAAATTGTCGAATTCCTTTACGCTTCATCAGGTGGGGACAAGCGTGTCTTTGGTCAGGCTGTCCTGGATTTGCATGCTGCTCTTGATAAGGCAGCCCTCAAAGTTAGTTCTAAAGAGCATTCAGAATCAACTATGGTTGGTCAGGTGGATGCTTTGACAGACTTGCTTTATTTGACCTATGGTTCATTTGTTCTTATGGGGGTGGATCCTAAGCCTTTCTTTGATACCGTTCATGAGGCTAATATGGGGAAAATTTTCCCAGATGGCAAGGCTCATTTTGATCCTGTGACCCACAAAATTCTTAAACCAAGTGACTGGGAAGAGCGATTTGCACCAGAACCACACATTAAACGTGAGCTAGATCGTCAGATTCAAAAATCCCTACAAAGTAAATAAGAAGAGAAAAAAAGGTTTGGACAGTCTGCTCCAAACCTTTTTCTAATAAAAATGACATTTATTGATGAGATCTATTTGTGGTAAAATAATGTCATTCTATGTATTTTTAAGGAGATTATTATGACTAAAGCAGATTGGTTAGATTTTTTTGAAGCCATCAATGGTCGTTCAGCGACTGAAGAAGAAATTGCAGCAGCACTTGCAGCTGGTGAGTTCCAAGATGACGCCCCAGAAGTAGAAACTGCTCCAGTACAAGAAGCGCCAGCGCAACCACAACCGGTTTTTGCTAGTGCCCAAGAAACACCAGTACAAGAGGCGCAACAACAACCGACTTTCGCTGGTGCACAAGAAGCACAACCGCAAGCTCCTTTTGCAAATGCTCAGGCTGCTCAAGCACAACCAAGCTTTGCAGGGGCTCAAACTGCTCCAGTACAAGGAGTGCCAAATCAAGCAGTGCAACCACAAGCTGGTTTTGCGACTGCTCAAGTTGGTCAACAAGCAGCTTTTGCTAACGGTCAACCGCTTCAACCAGGTCAAAATGTTCAATTTATCAATGGCCAAGCTGTAGTTGTTCCAGCACAACCATCAGCATTTGCGACAACTTTCAAAAACTACTGGACATGGTTGCTTAATGCATGGCGTCGTCCAGCTGACATGACAGACTATGGTAAACACAATGGTTGGCTTAACTATATCTTCTTGTCACTCTTCACTGGACTTGCCTTCTTGCAATCTTGAGCGCTGTGGCACGTAAATTTATTAGCCCAGTTGTATCAACAACAAATGCATTGTCTAGTATGTTTGGTTCTTATGGAACAGATAGTTACTCATCTTCATTTTCAAGTCATACATCTAGTATTGGTTTTGGGGCTTTCTTCGCAAGTATCTTAGCTGCCTTCCTCTTCATTTTTGCCTTCATCTTGGCAGGATTTGTGACACGTAAGGGCATCTTCCGTGACCCAGAGACTACTTTCTTGAATAGCTTTGACCGTTTTGGTCGCTTGACATCATTAGCCTTGCCAGTATTGCTTGTAACCATCTTGTTCGGAGCTATTGGACTTGTTGGCTTCCCACTTTTCTTGTTCTATGTTGTTTACTTCTTATTTGCACTTGCAAACCTCTTTACAATTGTTCCTGTAACAACAGCGTGGAAGGCTGATAAGTTCTATCAAATGATCTTGGCAGCACTTTTGAATGGTGTCATTTTGTCTATCTTATTTGCAATCGTATTTACTATCATGTCATCATTTACAATAGGTCTTCTATTCTAAGTAAAGCTCTAGCATTTTTTGAAAAAGCAAGTGTATAGGAGTCTTTATGGCAACAGAAGAAAAGTCGATTGATTTATTTGAAAAGGCAGTTGGTCTTCCGCCCCGTGTCTTGGAAATTGAAGAAGGCTAAAAAGAAGACCTTGATTTAAAGGCTATTAAAGGCATTGCGGCAATGGGCTTGGACCAAGAGGCCACTCCTTCTGAACCAACAGAAGAAGTTGATGAGTATGACGTTGCCGAGGAAGTGTTTGAAGATGTCCCGCTTGGTGATGAAGAGGAAACGACTCTTTTAGAAATTGAGGAGCTTTCACCAGTATCTCACGCAGATCAAGGTCAAACTGAAGAAAATTCAGAGGCCGCTTCTAAAGAAGCACAAGCCATCTGGATGAAGGCTTTTAAAACCTATGTTGGACGTCAACCTCTTCCTGAGGAATTCCTACTTGGTAAGTCTTCAGGTTATGATGTGTCAACCATCCATCAGTTTATCTCAGATGGTAAGGCAGCGAAACCAGCCAAGCCAGCCATGGCTAAGGGAAAGAAAATCCTGATTATTGCTGGTGTTGTTGTAGCAGTCTTAGCGCTTTCTGGTTATTGCTTTGCTCCTTATTACTACTCACGTGGTCAAGTAGCAGAACGTTATGAAGCAGCAGCTAAGAAGAGCTTTAGGGATAGCCTAGAATACCAAGTATGGTCTGATACTAAAAAGGAAATTAAAACATCCGAAGCCAAGTACACAGACACTAAAAGTACACAAGCCTATAGCAAGAGCCAACTCCTGTCTGGCGAACGTATGCAAAAGGTTGGACGTCAGTTCCTTATTTTTCCTAAGTGGCGAGTTGTGGTAGATCCTGGAACGGTTGATTTGACCGTTAATACAGCTGATTTGAATGTGACTATTAATGATATTGCTTACGCAACTACAGATAGCAATAACTACACTGCTAAATTGAACCATCTCTATCCAGGAACTTACAATTTTGTGGCTTCTGGTAAGGTCAATGACCAAGAAATCACGGTCTCATCTGAGGAAAATGTGACCTCTAAAACGGAAGTCAACCTTTCTGTAGAGTATCTTAGCTTTACCGTTAAGTCTAATCTTAAGGACGGAGACCTCTACGTTGGTGGTACCAAAGTTGGAACCCTTAACTCAGGGAAACTAGATGTTAACAAGGTAGCAGTAGCAGGTTCATCAGCTGTTTATGTTAAGAAGAATTTCGAAGATGGTAGCTCTATTAAAACAGAGACATTGTCTATTAAGAAAATCTCTGAAGGCCAAACGGTTACTCTTGATGCTGATGGTGTTCTTGACCGTGATACGGCAGATCGTCTTTTGACCGCTGCCTACGGTAAATTTGGTAGCTCCGCATCTAATCACAACACGACACCAGATGGTGTATCCGACATTTTCCTTAATGGTACTGATGATACCATGTATAAGGATGTAACGGCTGATATTGATAAAAATACTACAGGTGCTAAAAACCGAGCTGCCGATAGTATTACCTTCTCAGGCATTGACGTAACAGAAGTCGTTCAGACTGGTGAGAAGACCTTCAAGGTGACCTTCACAGCCGTTTATGATTTCTATTATGGCTATGATTCGAAATTCAAGTCATCAGGAGATATCAAAGATAAAATCTCTTGGTCATGTAATGTGGAATACGTTGGAGACGATGATAGCGATTCTAGCAGTAGTAGTTCTGACTACAGCAACTATCGTATCAACGGCAAGGCTGGCGAATCGCAACATGTGAGCCGTGAAAATACCGTGAAATAACAGTAGCTTTCTCAGTTAGTTAGCATTGAACGGATTACAAATAGGAGGTTAGTCCTCCACACTAAAAAATGGAGAACTTGGCAATTGCTGGGTTCTTTTGTTTGGCTGTTTTTACCTCTTAGGGGCTAAACTGTGCCACTTACCCAAAAGGCCTTGTTTTGTGTAAAGTACTTGTTATAATGGAACCATCAAAAGGACAGGAAAGGAGTCTTATGAAAGTTAGAATCGAATTAGATCCATCCATGGATGAGCCTGAAATCTTGATTCGAGCTCCTCGGTTAACACAGGAATTAGCCCAGCTCCAAGAGTCTATTCTAAAGCAGAAGTTAGTTCCTTTAGCCTTTTACAAGGATCGTAGTGAATATTTTCTGGATTTGGCAAATATTCTCTTTTTTGAAACAGACGGGGAGAAAATTTATGGTCATACTAAGGATGAGGCCTATGAGGTAAAGCAAAAGCTCTACGAATTGGAAGACTTGTTACCGATTGCCTTTTGTCGGATTTCCAAATCGACCATTGTCAACGTAAAGCAGATTTATTCTTTAGAGAAGTCTTTTTCAGGGACCAGCACGGTTAATTTCTATCAGACCCACAAGCAGGTCCATGTATCAAGACGCTACTATCAAGTTTTAAAAGAACGACTAAACGAAATGAGGTAAGATAATGAGAAAGAAATTAGTTGGGATCCTCTTGATCCTTTTGGCAGCTTTTGGTAATTGTACAAGACTATTTTTATACAATGGGAAATTAGTTTTTTGGATGTTAGCTTGGGTAGTCTTACTGGCTATTTTGTCCCTTTCTAGTTTTTTGAAGCGACATTTTGCTCTTGGTTTCGCCTATGGCATTGTGGCTCTTTTTTCACTCAACGGGCAGTTCCAATTTCTTCCAGTATCTAACTCGGTCGTTATCCTCTCTTCTATTCTTGCAGTTATTGGCTTGAATATCCTCTTCAATTCTTCTAGTAAAACAAAGAATCGTTTTGGGTTGGGTTCTACTGGCTCAGACGCTAACAATGGTGGTAATGATATCGATGTGTCTTTTTCAACGGTGACCAAATATCTCAATGATCAACACTTTACTCATGGAAGTGCGGATGTAAGTTTAGGACAGGCTTCCGTTTATTTTGATAATTGTCATATCGAGGGGTCATCTGCCCAGTTTGATGTGGACGTTTCTCTGGGAAGCTTGAGTCTCTATGTCCCCAGTGATTGGCGAGTTCATATTAATGTGGACAACTCGCTCTCGGCTATTCAACACCAGGAAAATCCAAGTAATTTGACTAGCAAGGATTTCTACATCAAAGGGGAAGTTTCCTTGGGTAATTTAGAAATTATTTATATTGGTTAGAATGCGGTTGATTAAGTTAGGAGAGAAGTTGCTAAGAGCATGACATTAGGGAGATAATACTCCTGTATTTCTAAGTTCATCCAATCTATCAGATTGATTCCCACTCCCTTTTTTCCTATTTTGTAGTCTCTTTATTTGTGATAATAGAGTATAGTGAAAAACTAGATTGGAATGATTATACTCTATTGGAGTTTTATGTGACGAATATGACATTAAAAAATCTAGGCGAATGCATGCTAAGACTGAAAGTCAGATAAACAGAAAATGAGGCTAGAAGGGAAATTACTATGAGAAAGAAAGCGGTTGGTTGATTTAGGAACAACTAACTCCGTCATGTCTGTTGTTAGTGAAGATGTGCTAGAGATTATTCTGATGGGGACGAATGACGATCAGGTTTTGCTATGAATGTGGTTGACTTGACCTTGCTGGTGTCCATTTTCTTTAGTAATGCGATTGATGAGAGTAAGCAGGTGCCTGCCAGTCAAATCAATTTTAGTTTTCATCGTCATGATAAGGATGGGAGTTACCATTTCGTCATGGAAAATAGGACGCAAGAAGAAAAAGTTGACCTTGATGCCATTATGCAGGAAGAAAATCAGAAGAAGACCTCTGGTCTTAACCTTCACTCAGCCAAGGATATTCTTAGGAAGTATAGTGATGCCAATCTGATTACAAGCAGTGGTGATTACCTCTTCAAACAGGAATTGATTTTTAAATAAAGATGTAGAGCTAAATCAGAGGATTTGGCTCTTTTTTTAGGTACAGGTCCATAAAGGAGGGCTCTTTGCTGCTGAGCTTATGCTTATGTCTGAAGCTTAGAACATCGGAGGAGGAAGGCGTGAGGGAGGAGTCTGATTGTTGCTTCATTCTGTGTTATAATAGCAAGGATTAGTGGTTCTTAGAGCTAGGTGAATGGCGATTGCTTAGCCTAACGACTGGTGTAGAGACAAGAAAGGGACGTCTTATGAAATTACTTTATACGGATATGTCTCAGGATTTAACTGAAATTCTGACGGAGCAGGCAACTAGCTATGCTCAAAAGGGAAAGAGGGTCTTTTATATTGCCCCTAATGCCCTATCATTTGAGAAGGAGCGTAAGGTCTTGGAATACCTGCCTCAGTCAGCGTCCTTTGAGATTACGGTGACTCGTTTTACTCAGATGGCTAGGTACTTTATTCTCAATACGAGTAACCCAAAAACTCAGTTGGATGATACTGGTCTGGCCATGATTTTTTATAAGGTCTTGTCACATATGGACGATGATGAGCTCAAGGTTTATGGTCGTTTACGCAAGGATAGTAACTTTATTAATCAATTGGTGGACCTTTACAAAGAGTTGCAGCAGGCCAATATGACAGTTCTGGATTTGCAGCATTTGGATCAGGCGGAGAAACAAGAGGATTTGGTAAGGATTTTCAGTGCGGCTCAGGATCTCTTGTTGGCGGGAGATTTCGACAATCAATCCAAACTCAGTGCCTTCTTCAAGGAGATTACCTCAGGCCACCTAGATAAGGCCTTGAGTAACACGGTTTTGGTCATTGATGGCTTTACGCGTTTCTCTGCCGAGGAGGAAGCACTGGTTGCACTCTTGAATGATAAGTGCCACCAGATTGTCATTGGGACTTATGCTAGTCAAAAAGCTTATAAGGCTAACTTTGTTTATGGCAATGTTTATCAGGCCTCAGTGGATTTTCTGAGGACTTTGGCTCAGACTTATAAGGTGACACCTGACTATGTGACGACAGACAAAGAGGGCAATCCTTCTTTTGTACGTATTAGTCGTCTTTTGGAGAGCCGTCATGATTTTAGTACGGTAGATGAGAAGGTTACTGATCAAGACAAGCAAGCCTTGCAGGTCTGGGAAGTGGTCAACCAAAAGGAAGAAGTGGCTCAGGTTGCCAAGAGTATTCGTCAGTTGCTGGCGGATGGCAAGCGCTACAAGGATATCTTGGTCCTGCTTGGTGACGAGGAGAGTTATAAACTTCAGGTGGGTCAGATTTTCCGAAAATTTGATATTCCCTATTATTTCGGTAAGGAAGAAACCATGTCTAGCCATCCTTTGGTGCAGTTTGTGGATTCGCTAGAGCGTATCAAGCGCTATAATTATCGTGCCGAGGATTTGCTTAATCTCGTAAAATCAGGTCTCTATGGCGGTTTTACTCAAGAGGACTTAGACCTTTTTGAGTATTATGTCAATTTTGCAGATATCAAGGGGCGTCACAAGTTCTTGTCTGATTTTACGGCCAATAGTCGTGATAAGTATGATTTAGACCAGCTTAATGCCTTGCGCTCACAACTGGTAGAGCCTTTGGACAAGTTGCTTAACAGTCGCAAACAAAAGGGTTCTAGTCTGCTTAAGAAACTAGTGGTCTTTTTAGAGGCTGTGCAAGTGCCAAGTCAGATGGCTAGTTTGACTGCCAAGGCCAGTGAAGCTGAAAAAGAGCAGAATGAACAGGTCTGGAAGTCTTTCACCCAACTCTTGGAACAGGTTGAGACTATTTTTGGAGAAGAAACACTGTCAGTGGACGACTTTTTGTCCATCTTGCGTTCGGGAATGTTGGCCTGTGATTACCGTACGGTTCCAGCCACTGTTGATGTGGTCAATGTGAAGAAATACGATTTGATTCAACCACATTCAGCTCCTTACGTTTTTGCCTTAGGCATGACTCAGTCGCATTTTCCAAAGGTTGGGGAAAATAAGAGTCTCCTGTCTGATGAGGAACGTAGTCGTATCAATGAGGCGACGGATGAGCATAGGAGTTTGGATATTGTTACGCAGAGCAATAGTCAGCGGGGGCATTTTGTGGCTATGTCGCTTTTCAATGCGGCTAGTGAACAATTGGTGCTTAGTCAGCCACAAATTCTCAATGAGACGCAGGATGACATGTCGGTTTATTTGAAGGAACTTCTTGACCTTGGTCTTCCTTTGGTTGAAAAGGGACGTAATCGTTTCGAGGCTAAGGGTGACCAGATTGGGAACTACAAGGACCTCCTATCGACTGTCATTGCCCTTAACAGTAGCCATCTAGATGCTGATTTGGACAAGGAAACGCAGACGTTTTGGTCAGTTGCTGTGCGTTATCTCCGTAAGCGACTTGATAAGGACCAAGTCTTGATTCCAAATGTGATTGACGATGTGACGACGACCAAGGTGGATGATCAGGTCATGCAGCTGGTCTTTCCGGGGGAAGAACCACTGAAATTATCAGCCTCGGCTCTGACGACCTTCTATAACAACCAATATCTTTATTTCTTGCGTTATGTTTTGGGGCTTGAAGAGTTGGAGTCCATTCATCCAGATGCTCGACACCATGGGACTTACTTGCACCGTGTCTTTGAGCGTGTCATGGGTGATTCTTCGTCAGAAAACTTCGATGATAAATTGGAAAAGGCTATTGCTCAGACCAATCAGGAACAGCCCTTTGAACTTCTCTATACAGAGGACCAAGAGAGTCGCTTGTCTCGTCAGATTTTAGAAGATATCGCCCGTTCAACTGCCAGTGTTTTGCGTGATAATGCGGCTGTTAAGGTTGAGCGTGAGGAAGCCAAGTTTGACTTGCTTTTAGCAAATAGCATCAAGATTACAGGGATTATTGACCGTGTGGACCGTTTAACGGATGGGGCTCTGGGTGTCGTTGACTACAAATCAGGTAAAAATGTCTTTGACATTCAAAAATTCTACAATGGCCTTAGTCCGCAATTGGTGACCTATCTAGAAGCCCTTCGCCAGACCTATAAGGTTGATGCTGACCAGCTTTTTGGTGCCATGTATCTTCACATGCAGGACCCACAACTTAACTTAGCTCAGTTTGGTCTGGATAAGCTAGCAGCTCAGGCTCATAAGGAATTAACCTATAAGGGACTTTTTGTGGCTTCAGAAACAGAGCATTTGACTGGTGGAAACTATGATTTGCAAAAGACTGTCACCTATGACAAGGAGGACCTAGAAACCTTGCTAGACTACAATATCAAGCTCTTTACAAGTGCTGCTGAGGTTATTCGAAGCGGGAATTTTGCGGTCAATCCTTATACTGAGGATGGCAAGTCTGTTCAAGGGGATCAAATCAAGTCTATTACTCATTTTGAGGCCGACCGCCACATGGGACAGGCGCGAAAACTCTTGCGTTTACCAAGCAAGGGCAAGAAGGAAGCCTATTTGGAGCTGATGGCAAAAGATGAGGAAGATAATCAAATGCAAGTTGCTGAAAAAGCTATCCCCTTTCTTGTCACCGATCAAGCTGTGACAGCAGACAAAAAAGACCAGGAGGACAACCATGTTGACTAAAGCTTTTTTAAGTCCAACAGAGATTAAGGAACGCATTGCCCAAGAAGCAGCTTCTGACAAGGAACGCAAGTTAACACCTGAGCAGATTGAGGCCATTTACAGTAATGGTAGTAATATTCTTGTGTCAGCTTCGGCGGGATCAGGAAAAACCTTTGTCATGGTTGAGCGTATCCTTGATATGATTGGACGTGGTGTTGGCATTGACCAACTCTTTATCTCAACCTTTACGGTAAAGGCCGCAGGTGAGTTAAAAGAGCGTCTGGAAAAACGTCTGACAGAGCAGCTGGGACAGGTAGAGACAGATGAAGAGCGTGCCTTTCTTTCAGATCAGATTGCCAAGATTGGAACGGCTGATATTGGAACTATGGATGCCTTTACCCAGAAATTGGTCAATCAGTATGGCTATCTCCTGGGGGTGTCACCTATTTTCCGCATTATGACAGATCCTGCCGAGCAGACACTTATGAAAAATGAGGTTTATGCCGATCTTTTCAACGATTACATGCAAGGAAAGGATGCCCAACTTTTCCAAAAATTGGTCCGCAACTTCGCAGGAAATGGCAAGACTAGTAAGGCTTTTCGTGATTTAGTTTACGATGTCTATAACTTTTCTCAGGCTACTGCAGGTCCTGAAATGGCTACGTCAAAATCTTTTAAAAGGGCAGGCAGAGGCCAATCCAGACAAAGCTAAAGCTGAGCTTTTAGAGGGGCTCAAAGATGGCTTGTTGGCTGATTTCTTAGCCTTCTTAAGAGACCATCTAGGTCTAGCTCAGCGTGAATTTGCCAAGGCCAAATATCTAAATAATGTGTCAGATGCCATTAGCCTTCTTGAAGGAGCTTTGGCCAATGACCAAACGGATATGGAGGACTTGCTCAAACAACTCTTGACTTTGTCAGGAGGGACTGGTTTGACCAATATGACCCGTCCTAAAGACGAGGAACTCAAGGCCTACAAGGAAGCTTACAACAAGACCAAAAATGAGTTTGTGGCCCAGTTGCGAGAGCTTGATACCCAGCTAACAGTCCTCGAGGTTTTGACCAAGCATAATGATGACATCCTACCTTTGTTGGAGTTGCTTCAGGCCTTTGTACTTGATTTTTCGGACCAGTATTTACAGGCCAAGATTCAGGAAAATGCTTTTGAATTCTCAGATATTGCCCATTTTGCCATCCGTATTTTGGAGGAAAATCCAGAGGTGGCAGCTTGCTACTGTGACCGTTACCATGAAGTAATGGTAGATGAGTATCAGGACAATAGCCATACCCAAGAACGCATGTTGGAACTCCTATCTAATGGACACAACCGATTCATGGTGGGAGATATCAAACAATCCATCTATCGTTTCCGTCAGGCAGACCCTCAGATTTTTAATGGTAAGTTCCAGCTTTTCCTTGAAAATCCAGATGCAGGTAAGCTGATTCTCCTTAAAGAGAATTTTCGTAGTCAATCTGAGGTTCTTGATGCGACCAATGGTGTTTTCAGTCACCTCATGGATCAGGAAATCGGAGACATCCTCTATGACAAGACTCACATGCTGGTAGCGGGTAGCGATAAGCAAAAAGAACCCCATCCTGAAAATGAGACAGAGGTTCTGATTTACAATAGTGATGAAGCGAGTGAAACTCCTGACGAAGAAGGTGCTAATCAACCTATTAGTAGCGGCGAGATTTCCTTGGTTATCAAAGAAATCATCAACCTTCATAAGCAGGGTGTACGTTTTGAGGATATTACCCTCCTAGCACCAACCCGTAACACCTATCTGGACTTGATGGCAAGCTTTGAGGAGCACGGAATTCCCTTGGTTCCTGACGAGTACAAGTCAAGCTACCTAGAGTCACTAGAAGTTATGATTATGTTGGATACCCTTCGTGCCATCAATAATCCTCTCAACGACTACGCCTTGGTTGCCCTCCTTCGTTCACCGATGTTTAACTTCAACGAGGACGACCTGGCTCGGATTGCTGTTCAGGCTGACAAAGGACAATTCTATGACAAGCTTCTTGCATCTCATACTAAATCAGGACTTCATCCAGAAGTTGTCACCCAAGGACTTGAGGCAAAGTTGACTCTCTTCATTGAAACTCTGGCAGATTGGCGTGCTTACAGTAAGTGGCACTCGCTCTATGACCTCATCTGGAAGATTTACGACGATCGTTTCTATTATGATTATGTTGGCAGTCTTCCACGAGCTGAGCAACGTCAGGCCAATCTCTACGCCCTTGCCTTGCGTGCCAATGCCTATGAAAAGACTGGCTTAAGGGACTTTCCCGTTTTATTGGCATGATTGATAAGATCATTTCTAGCGGTAACGACCTAGAGGAAGTGACAGACTTGGTTCCCAAAAATGCCGTTAGCCTTATGACTATTCACAAGTCCAAGGGACTAGAGTTCAAGTATGTCTTTGTCTTGCAGATGAATCGCAAGTTTATTGGTCACAGCAAGGATGGCCTAAGTGGTAAGTATATTATCAACCGTGAAAAAGGACTTGGCATTAAGTATCTAGCTGACCTCAAAGACCAGGTAAACACTAATTTGCCTAAGTTAAATGTTGTTCTCGAGACCTTAACCTTCCAAGAAAATCGTAGGGAAGAGCGTCGAGCAAGTATCTCAGAAGAGATGCGTCTGCTCTATGTTGCAATGACCCGTGCAGAGAAAAAACTCTACCTAGTTGGTAAGGGCAGTAAGGAGAAATTGACCCAGCAATTTGGCACGGATGTTGAAAATAATCGCCTACCAGTAGCTCTACGTGACCAAATCGCTACTTATCAGGATTGGGTTATGGCTTTGGATACTGCCTTTATGAGAAAGGATCTCAAGTTTACTGTTCGCTTTGTTGAGGCTGAGGAGTTGACTCCAGAGGCTATTGGTCAGGTTGAAGTTCAAGCGGCAGTAGATGCTGATGATCTATCTAACAATCGCCAGACGGAAGACATTAAGCGTGCCCTAACGGTCTTAGAAAGTGTTGAAACTCAACCAACTTTATGCACCAGCGATTGACCTGCCATCTGTGCGTACGCCCAGCCAGCTCAAAGCCTTCTACGAACCTGTCATGGATACCGAAGGGGTGGATATTATGGACAAGAAAGAGGAGGTGCAACCTCTTGAGACATCCACTAGCTTTGAGCTTCCAGATTTTGGGCAAAAAACGAAGGTCACTGGAGCTGCAGTTGGTTCAGCCACCCATGAACTCATGCAACGCTTGAGTCTTTCTGACAAGGTGACCCTCCAAGATTTGACACAGGCCTTGAGTCGAGTATCGGCAGATGATCAAGTCAAGGCGCGTGTGCAGTTAGAAAAGCTACTAGGCTTTTTTGACACCGAACTTGGAAAGCTCATTCTAGCTAACCGTGATAAGTTGCGTCGCGAAGCGCCATTTGCCATGTTGGCAGAAGATCCCGCTAGTAAAGAAGACTTTGTCGTCCGTGGTATTATCGATGGCTACCTTCTTCTTGAAGACCGTATTGTCCTCTTTGACTATAAGACAGACCGCTTCACTCAACCTGGTGAGCTTAAGGAACGCTACAAGGGGCAAATGAGCCTCTATGCTAAAGCCCTCAGTCAAGCCTATCAAATGGAAAAGATTGACAAATATCTTATTCTCCTAGGTGGAAAAAACTTGGAAGTCGTAGAAGTATAAGCTATAACATAACCATTCTTTCATAGTGAAAGAGTGGTTTTTTGTGTCTTAATCCCACCAAAAAAGACTGGTGTGTGCACACCGGTCTTTTCTGATAGATTTCCATCAGTATTGTAAGTTCGTTAAAATATTAGAGGATGGAAATAGTTATGAAAAAAAGTATCTTGTAGGTTGCTTAGGCCTACAAAGTTTATTATAACAAACTCATCTTAGTCTAAACAAGGTTAGAAAAATTAGAATTAAACACCATAAACATTACTAGTTTTTAATAGTTAGAGTCCATAACAGCAATAAATAGAGACAAAAACCGCCAGCATTAGACTGACGGTATTTGTTTAGTTTAATCCTAATATCAACTAATCAAAGGGACTACCCAATTGACCCAGGCCCAGGAAATAGGCATAACCAGAATCATGGCTGGAATCATATCTGCTGTTGGGAATTGACGCAGTTTCATAATACGAAAACCAGTCGCAATCATGAGAAAGCCCCCACAAGCCTTAAAGTCACCAATCATAGCTTTTGTTGTTAGAGGAAGAATGAAACCAGCACTCACAAAGAGAAGGAAGAAGATGATAAATTGTGGAATGGCAATCATGGAGACGATATAGCCTAGACTACAAGAGAAAATCATGGCCGTAAAGAAATCTAGGATAGATTTGGAAATCAAGATTGAAGCATCGCCTGTCATCCCAGACTCAAGACTCCCGTAAATTCCTGTACCACTCGCACAAAAGAGGACGATTACTGTCAAGAGCTGTGCATAAAATTCATCGTGGGCCAGTCCTGTTTGCTTACTTGGTGTAATCTTGGACAAGCCTTTTTCCATAAGTCCAGCCCCCTTGTTGATAAGGTTTCCAAACTTTAGGGCCAGTCCAATAATGGTACCGATAACTACTGCAAAGATAACCGCAGGCATGTTAACCATATTCATAATAGCACTAATCCCCATAACCATAGAGGCTAGGCCAAAGATAAGGTTAAGATTTCCTTGAAATCGTCTCTGAGATAGTCCCCGAAGAGACCTCCAGCGATTCCTCCTAAAATAATAGATAGCGAGTTGATGATAATTCCAGTTGGCACTTGTGATTTTCCTCCTATTTGTTTTAAATACTATAAGTTTAGCATTATCAAAGACCGAATGCAAAATTGTCTTGTTTTTACAAACGTTTTCTTGAAATTGTACCTTTGAAATGATACAATAAATGAGAAGGTAACGAAATAGCCTTATCTAAATCTATTGCCGATATTATTAGAGTATTGTTTATAAAAAAACAAGGTAATAACTCTAATTTATAATCTAATATGAAGTGTAAAATGAGACTATTGTTAAATAGATTCTCAAGAAAGGATAAAAGATGATTCGTTTTGAACACGTAACGAAACGTTATGAAGATAAAGATGCTCTCTCAGATCTTAACCTCGAGATTCGAGATGGGGAGATTTTTGGGCTGATTGGTCATAATGGAGCTGGTAAGACCACGACCATTTCCATTTTGACGTCTATCATTGAAGCTAGCTACGGTGAAGTTTACGTCGATGATATGGCCCTCAGTCAACATCGTGATGCTATCAAGAAAAAAATCGCTTATGTGCCAGATTCACCGGACCTATTCCTAAATTTGACTGCCAATGACTATTGGTACTTCTTGACACGTATCTATGATTTGGAAGCTAGTCAAGTCGAGGAACGTTTGACTAATCTCATGGCTACCTTTGACTTGACGGAGAGTCGTTATAACCTCATTTCTTCCTTTTCTCACGGTATGCGTCAGAAGGTTGTTGTTATCGGTGCCCTTTTGGTTAATCCACAGATTTGGGTTTTGGATGAGCCTCTGACAGGTCTGGATCCACAGGCGTCTTATGATTTGAAAGAAGCCATGCGTCATCATGCCAAGGAAGGTAATAGTGTCCTTTCTCAACTCACGTTTTAAGTGTAGCCGAGCAGCTCTGTGATCGTATTGCTATTTTGAAGAAAGGAAAACTTATCTTCCAAGGGTCTCTAGCTGAACTGAAGTCTCAGTACCCTGACAAGGATTTGGAAACTATTTATCTGGAAATGGCTGGACGTAAGATTGAGGAGGTATAGTCATGAACTGGAACCATGTTTGGGAGCTTTTTAAAATTAATCTCCTCTACGCTAATCCTCAAGCAGTAACTAACCTACAGAAACGTCAGGAGAAAAAGAAAAAAGCCAATTTCTCCATCGTTAATGCCATGCTTAGACAACAACTCTTGATTCTAGTTGTTTTTACGGTTGTCTATAGCTATCTTTTTGTAGGTGTCGATTATAAGGCCAATCCTGGAGTCTTAACCCTATATCTCTTGACTTTTTCAATCATGGGGCTTCTCCAGACCTTTACTGCTCTCTATAGTACCTTTTATGACAGTAAGGATAGCAAGGCTTATCTGCCTCTTCCCTTGAAGCCAGCGGAAGTTTTTTTGGCCAAGACCTTGTCAGGCTCTATGGTTGGGATGACCTTCATGGTACCTATCCTTAGTCTTCTCATTCTAGCTTACTGGCAATTTATTGGCCCATTGGGGATAGTCGTTGGGCTTCTGACCTTTATCGTTTCTCTCTTTATCAATCTCGTTTTTTCAGTGATTCTGTCTAATAGTATTGGAACGCTGATTGTTCGCAGTTCTCATAAAAAACTCTATTCAACCATTTTGATGACCCTGTCAACCCTATTGATTATGTTCCCTATCATGATGGTTGGCTTTCTTAATGGTTATATTAAGGGGGCTGGACATATCGATTTTCCCTTGTTGCCTTATCTAAGAGGTTACTATGATGTTGTAGCTGCCCCTCTATCTCCAGAGGCTCTGCTAAATTTCTATCTTCCCCTTGTTGTAGTGCTTATCTTGGGCTTTTGGTTTTATAAGGTCAGAATGCCTCGTTATTTCCACGAAGCCATTTATAACCAAAAGGCTAGAAAGCCTCAGGCCAAAGCTGTTACTCGAAGCCAAAGACAGGTCTTGATCCGCCATCATTTATCTACTTTGGGGAATTCAACCCTCATTATCAATACCTATGTGGTGCCGGTCTTATATATGATCATGTTAGGTGGGGGTGCGGTATTTTTGAAAGATCTGGGCCCAGACTATTTCGGACTCCTGCTTTTGGTCGGAATTGCCTTTGGTTTCTTTTCAGCTCAACCAACAAGTTTTCTTGGTGTAGCAACATCCTTAGAGGGGACAAACTTTGACTTTATTCGTAGCCTGCCAATCAATACGGGTGACTATCTTCGTCAAAAGTTCTGGCTTTTCTATGCCTTGCAAGTCGGTGTATCCCTCTTACTAGGAGGACTTGGTTTAATCTTCCTTGCACATCTCCATCTGATTTTGGTAGCAAGTTTCACTCTTGGTTTTCTCGTAACAACCTATCTTGTAGGTGGTTATTACTTTGAACGTGACCTTAAATTGTTGGAAGTGAATTGGCAGGAAGTTACCCAGCTCTTCAATCGAGGTGGCGGACAGTGGCTCTATATGGGTATCTTTATTCTTACAATTTTCATCGCTGCCTTGCTAGGAGGTATTGTCTTCTTTGCAAGCAAGTTCTGGATTGCCCTAGTAGTTAATGCTATAGTATCTGGGCTTATAGCTTTAGTTGTCCTAATCGTTTATCTCTTTGTTGATCGCAGACGTTGGAAACGTATTAGAGCCATGTTTTTTGCCTAGAACAAACTGTTTAAAGAGTCTCTCCGATTGGAGGGGTTCTTTTTTGCTGAAAATCCTTAATATGTAAACTTATGCATTATATATGTTAAAATACCTGAATTTAGTGTATAATCATAAACATGAAACGAAATTTTGACTCAGTAAAACGCCTGGTTATCAAAATCGGGACTAGTTCTCTGGTTTTACCATCAGGGAAAATTAATCTTGAAAAAATCGATCAATTAGCTTTTGTCATTTCTAGCTTGCATAATAAAGGTATTGAGGTTGTCCTCGTATCCTCTGGTGCCATGGGCTTTGGTCTCAATGTCCTAGACCTAGACAAGCGACCGGCTGAAGTCGGTAAGCAACAGGCTGTCTCAAGTGTAGGACAGGTGGCTATGATGAGCCTATATTCTCAGGTCTTTTCACATTATCAGACCAAGGTATCTCAGTTGCTTTTGACGCGTGATGTGGTTGAGTATCCCGAGAGTTTGGCCAATGCCATCAATGCTTTTGAGAGCCTCTTCGAGCTTGGGGTTGTCCCAGTTGTGAATGAAATGACGCTGTCAGCGTAGATGAAATGGATCATGCGACTAAGTTTGGAGACAATGACCGCTTGTCTGCTATCGTTGCTAAGATTGTTGGTGCAGACCTACTCATCATGCTGTCAGATATTGATGGGCTCTTTGATAAGAACCCAAATGTCTATGAGGATGCGACTCTTCGTAGCTATGTCCCAGAGATTACCGAGGAAATTCTGGCCTCAGCTGGTGGTGCCGGTAGTAAATTTGGTACGGGTGGTATGATGAGTAAGATTAAATCTGCCCAGATGGTTTTTGAAAATCATAGCCAAATGGTTTTGATGAATGGTGAAAATCCACGTGACATCCTTCGTGTCCTAGAAGGAGCCAAGATTGGTACACTCTTTAAACAGGAGGACTAAGATGACATATATCGATACACTGGGCCAACAGGCCAAGGTGGCAGGTCGTCAGATTGCTAAATTATCAACAGCAGCTAAAAACGACCTTCTAAATCAGGTAGCTAAAGCTCTAGTAGCTGAGAGTGCCTATATTATCGCTGAAAATGCTAAGGATATGGCCAATGCCAAGGAAAATGGTATTTCAGAGATTATGCAAGATCGCTTGCTCTTAACGGAAGACCGTATCGCAGGGATTGCTGAGGGTGTCCGTCAGGTGGCAGATCTTCAGGACCCAATCGGTCAAGTAGTTCGTGGCTATACGAATCTGGATGGTCTCAAAATCATTCAAAAGCGTGTTCCTATGGGTGTTATCGCTATGATTTTTGAGAGCCGTCCCAATGTCTCAATCGATGCCTTTAGCCTTGCCTTTAAAACCAATAATGCCATTATTCTTCGTGGAGGACGTGATGCCATCAATTCCAACAAGGCCTTGGTTACAGTAGCTCGTAAGGCTTTGGAAAATGCGGGTATCACAGCAGATGCCGTTCAGCTGGTTGAAGATACCTCTCATGAGGTAGCAGAAGAACTCATGGCGGCGACTAAGTATGTAGACTTGCTCATCCCTCGTGGTGGAGCTCGTCTCATCCAAACGGTTAAAGAAAAAGCCAAGGTTCCAGTCATTGAAACGGGTGTTGGTAACTGTCATATTTATGTGGATAAATATGCTAACTTAGATATGGCGACACAGATTGTCATCAATGCCAAGACTCAACGACCAAGTGTGTGTAATGCGGCAGAATCTCTCGTCGTTCATGCTGATATTGTAGAAGAGTTCCTGCCTAACTTGGAAAAAAAGCTATTTCAAAAAAATTCAGTCTGTTGAGTTCCGTGCGGATGAAAGGGCTTTGAAACTTATGGAAAAAAAGCTGTACCCGCTTCACCTGAAGATTTTTGCGACAGAGTTTCTTGATTATATCATGTCAGTTAAAGTGGTAGACAGCCTTGACGAGGCTATTGGTTGGATTAATACTTACACGACATCGCATTCAGAGGCTATCGTGACTCAGGATATTAGTCGTGCTGAGCAATTCCAAGACGATGTTGACGCTGCAGCTGTCTATGTTAATGCTTCAACCCGCTTCACAGATGGATTCGTCTTTGGACTAGGTGCTGAAATCGGAATTTCAACTCAGAAAATGCACGCTCGTGGTCCAATGGGACTTGAGGCCTTAACCTCAACCAAGTTCTATATTAACGGACAAGGACAAGTTAGAGAATAAACCATCAAGCTCCATGAAGGAGCTTTTTTAAGTTGGTTTGCTAGACGACAGGCCTTCTGATATACTGGTGGTATCAAGAATGAGGAGATTTTGCCATGTTTAAAGCTTATAAGAAGTATTGGATGGGCTATTTCGATTTTACGGGACGTTCAAGCCGCTCAGATTATTGGTTGGCAGTTTTAGCAAATACTATAGTAACTATCATTTTATTTAGCATAGTTATAGTTGTAACTGTTTTTGATAGTCCGAATAGTCATTATCATATTATTTTTATATTATTGTATTTGCTTGCAATGCTATATTTCTTTGCTAACTATATTCCATCTATTGCCCTTCAGGTGCGTCGCTTGCGTGATGCTGGTTTTCATTGGGCATTGATTTTCTTAAGCTATGCGCCTGTTATAGGTGATATCGTACTGTTGGTTTTGTTTTGTCAACCCACAAAAGTAGAATTTCCTTTCAACCAGTTCAATAATCCACCACAATAATAATGACTTAACAGCCTTGCGAGGCTGTTTTTTAGTTGATTTGTCAATCTTCCCTTCTCTTGCTACACTGGGAGTATCATAAAAAAGGGGGATTTTATTATGATTGAAGCCTACAAAAAATTTTGGAAGGGCTATGTCGATTTCAAGGGCCGTTCAACACGTTCAGATTATTGGCTTAATGTGCTTGCGCAATGTTTGGTTTTTTTACTTTTCGGTTTCTTACTTATATTAATCATGATTTTAGGGGGAGATCCGGCAACGTATACTTCTGACGCATATAGTTTTCAAATGATTTTGATCTATATTGTATTGTCAGCTTTAGGAATATATATGTTAGCCTTACTGATACCTTCCATTGCAATCATGGTACGTCGTCTAAGAGATAGTGGCTACCATTGGGCTTTGATATTTTTAGCGTTGATTCCCTACCTTGGTAGTTTTATTATTTTTATCTTAACCTTGCAACCAACAAAGGTAGAATTACCATTCAATAATTTGAATAATCCACAACAATGATAAGTATTTAGCAGCCTAGTATGGCTGCTTTTTCGTCAATTTGTCAAATTCTTTTTTTATTGCTATACTATAAGTATCAAAAAATGAGGAGATTTTATTATGATCGAAGCTTATAAGAAGTTTTGGAAGGGCTATGTAGATTTTGAGGGCCGTTCAACACGTTCAGATTACTGGTTTGCATATTTGGCAAATATGTTAACAGTTATTGCTTTTTATGTGTTGCTCGCAATCTTTGGAGGCATTGCAAGTGCGACAGAATCAAGCTTTGGCTGTTATTTCATTTATCATCCTATTTATCTTTTTTGCCTTTGGTATTGCTGCTATCTTACCTGGTATTGCTGTAACAGTTCGCCGTTTGCGTGATGCTGGCTACAATTGGCCGTATATTTTTATTTCTTTAATCCCATTTGTAGGTCCTATTATCTTCATTGTGTTGTTGTGTAAACCAACTAAAGTTGATTATCCATTTAACAACTTCAATAATCCTCAGCAATAATAATGACTTAACAGCCTCGCTAGGCTGTTTTTTAGTTGATTTGTCACTTGTTATACTGGAAGTATCATAAAAAAGGGGGATTTTATTATGATTGAAGCCTACAAAAAATTTTGGAAGGGCTATGTTGATTTTAAGGGCCGTTCAACACCTTCAGATTACTGGTTTGCATGTTCGGCACATCTATTGATTTTCTTTACTTGGTATTTGCTCCTAGCAGTGTTTGAAAGAATGGTAGCTGAAACAGGATCAAGCGATTTATTTACTATTGGTGTTATTTTACTACTTATCTTTTTTGCCTATGGTGTTGCTGCGGTTTTACCTGGTATTGCTCTAACGGTTCGTCGTTTACGTGATGCTGGCTATAATTGGCCGTATATTTTTATTCCTTTAATCCCATTTGTCGGTATTTTTATCTTCATTTTTCTATTATGTCAACCAACAAAAGTAGAAGTGCCATTGAACAACGTCGATAACCCACAGCAATAATGACAATCAACCAACTCTTTGAGTTGGTTTTTCTAATGTCAAAAAAAGTTTTATGTTAATGTTGCACATTTTAATATTTCTGATATAATCTTATCTGAGACTAATCAATACTAAAATATATTTAAGAAATGTGAATATTCTATGAAACTACTTCGTCATTTAAAAGAAAAACGTTACCTTATTTTGGCATTTACCCTACCGGCTATTCTTTTGGCATTGGCTATTGTCTTTTTGCAGCCTGCGCAGAATCATGCTAAGGTCCAAGTTAAGGTGGGGACTAAGCAGTCATCATCAAGCAAACCCAAGGCTTCATCCAAGTCATCGAGCTCAAGTTCGTCGTCATCTTCTTCAACTTCAAGTGAGTCATCAAGCTCAACGGTAGAAGCAGCTAGTCAGACAGAAGCAAGCTCAACTCCTGCGGTAGCATCGGCACCAACGCCTTCTTCAGCACAAGAGGCTTATCAAGCGCCCCAGTATAACTATGTACCACCAACAGCTTATACAGAGTCACATAGTGATGCTCCAAGTTACACAGCTCCTGCCTACAGTGCAGATGTCAGCTCTGGGACAGCAGAATAAGGATTAAAGAAAAGGAATTTAGGTTTAGAGATGAAAAATAAAGTTTTAGCATTAGTAACAGGATTATCTAGTTTAGTCCTATTAGCAGCTTGTTCAAACCAGCAAAATGGGTTGACTTCGACGACTTCATCTTCATCAGTAGAGCAGTCACAATCAAGTAGTAGTGAAAGCTCTAGCATAAGTACAAGTTCAAGCTCTAGTCAAGAGAAAAAGGTAGATACCTCTGCCTATGATAGCATCATTAGTAAGTACCAAACGGCTGTGGCCAACAACCAAACGGATGCCTCACTTAATTCTCTCATTGTGACCTATGCTAATTCTCAAACAAGTCCTGCCTCAACGGTCTATACTTACCATGATTTGGATGGTAATGGTGTTGATGAGTTGATTCTTGCTTTTAAGCCAGGTAAACTCTTTAAAGAACATGTGATTACGGATATTTACACTATATCTAAGGATAGTGGTCAGGTTGTTCGTCTGACAGAGGGGCCACAACTGGGCATGTTGGGTGAGCGTATGACATTGGCCTACCTCATGGATAACACCTTTAGCTACTATGGTAGTGCTGGTGCTATGGCTGGTGGAGGTGCAGGCTACCGCTTTAGTAGTGATGGTCAGTCTCTTGTAAAAGAGGACAGTGATTCGGGTGCTGAAAAAGCAGATCTTTCTAGTTGGGATTGGAAGGACTTGGACAGTGCTTCAAGTAATAGTAGTTCTAGCACAGTGTCACAAACTCAAACCAGTTCGACAGCCCTTAAGGCTGATGAACTCAAATGGTAACTACAAGTCAGCTGTAGGGACATGGAAGTCTTCAAATGGAAAGACCATCACCATTACTTCGGACGGACAATTGGAACTCTGGGGATATACCTACCCAATTGATTCAGTGAGTGCAAAACAATCTGACTCAGGTGGGTTCAACCTAACTTATGTTGATTCCAATCCAACAGGTAATACCCCCATTCAGTTCTATCCTAAACGGGTCGCTGATTTTACAAATGCTGGAGACAGTAGCAAGGACCGTATCTTAGCGACGAATGGAGTGCCATCTGAGGAAAGCTATTTTTACAGAGTGGATTAATCTTATCAGATGATATATCAACTAAAGAGTTAGACCACAGGTCTGGCTTTTTTACTATCCTGTCAACTTACAGAACGAGACAATTTCTCCATTCTTGTGCTATAATAAAAGTTATGACTAATGAATTTCACCATGTAACCGTTCTTTTACACGAAACTGTTGATATGCTTGATATCAAGCCCGATGGCATCTATGTAGATGCGACCTTGGGTGGCGCAGGACATTCGTCTTATCTTTTGTCGCAATTATCTGAAAAGGGTCATTTGTACTGCTTTGATCAGGACCAAAAGGCTATTGATAATGCTCAAGTGCGTCTCAAGGACTATATTGATAAGGGTATGGTGACTTTCATCAAGGATAATTTCCGTAATCTCAAGTCCAACCTTGAAGCCTTGGGGGTGTCTGAAATTGATGGCATTCTCTATGACTTGGGTGTCTCTAGCCCACAGTTGGATGAGCGTGATCGTGGTTTCTCCTATAAACAGGATGCTAAGCTAGATATGCGTATGAATGAGGAGGCGAGTCTGACTGCTTATGATGTGGTCAATACCTATCCTTACAACGATTTGGTGCGTATTTTCTTCAAGTATGGTGAGGACAAGTTCTCTAAACAGATTGCACGTAAGATTGAACAGGCTCGTCAGGTTAAACCAATTGAGACCACGACGGAACTGGCGGAAATCATTAAATCAGCTAAGCCTGCTAAGGAATTGAAGAAGAAGGGCCATCCAGCCAAGCAAATTTCCAGGCTATTCGTATCGAAGTGAACGATGAGCTTGGTGCTGCGGATGAGTCTATTCAAGAGGCCTTGGATTTACTTGCTGTGGATGGTCGTATTTCGGTCATTACTTTCCATTCCTTGGAGGATCGATTGACTAAACAGCTTTTCAAGGAAGCCAGTACGGTAGATGTGCCTAAAGGTCTACCTTTTATTCCTGAAGACCTCCAACCTAAGGTAGCCTTAGTTAATCGCAAGCCAATCCTACCTAGTCAGGAAGAATTAGAAGCTAATAACCGCTCGCATTCTGCTAAATTGCGTGTGGCTAAAAAAATTAGGAAATAACTATGGAAAATAAGGAACATCAGATTGTTAATAGGGCCATTAGAAACCATATTCGTTTTATGACGCGTATGGAAAAGGCCTTCTATTCGGCAATTGTTTTGACAGCTATTGTGATGAGTATTGCTGTTGTATTTTTACAAGGGCGTAATCAGGCTATCAAGCAACAAATCACAGACCTTAATAGCAAGATTAGTGATGAAAAAACAGAGCTTAACAATGCTAAGCAGGCGGTTAATGAGTTGACTAACTCTGACCGTATTAAAGAGATTGCTAATAAGGCAGGCCTGTCTATTAATAACGATAGTATTAAGAGTGTGAAGTAACCAATGAACAGATTAAGAAAACTTAAACATTTATTTCTAAACTATGTCGTTAGGGATAGGCGAAAGCCAGCCCAGAATCGACAGCACGTTGGTCAGAACCTTATGGTTCTCAGCATCTTTATCTTTTTCGTCTTTATTATCAACTTTGTGGTGATTATCGGGACAGATAGTAAGTTTGGTGTCGATTTGTCGACGCAGGCTGCTAAATCTTATAACACTAAGACCACAGTGGCTGCCAAGCGTGGGACAATTTACGACCGAAATGGAAATGTTTTGGCTGAGGATTCAACCAGTTATGCCATTTACGCTATCGTGTCGACCAGCTATGTGTCAGCGACTCAAGAAAAACTCTATGTCCAAGATAGTCAGTTTGACAAGGTTGCTGATATTTTAAAGGATAAGCTAGGAATTGAAAAGAGTGATTCCTTGGCCCAATTGCGTACTAAGGGTGCCTACCAGGTTTCCTTTGGACTAAAGGGAAAGGGAATTACCTACTCTGTTAAAGAAGAACTAGAAAAAGCCTTTAAAGATGCGGGAATTAAGGGGATGGCCTTTGAAGCAACAACGTCACGAATGTATCCTAATGGAACCTTCGCGTCAGAGTTTCTTGGTCGTGCCGAAGCTGTTGAAAATAAAAAAAGACGGCTCATATTCTTTAATTGGTCAAACTGGTTTGGAGCGTTCGCTCAATAGCCTCTTGACTGGAACAGATGGTGAGGCCATCTATGAGAAGGATAAAAACGGTAATACGCTTCTAGGTACGGAAACCATTACCAAGGAAGCTATCGATGGTAAGAACATCTATACAACCTTGTCAGCGCCTCTCCAAACCTTCTTAGAAACACAGATGGATACCTTTATGGAGCAGACGCAAGGTGTCAATGCTTCAGCGACAGTTGTTAATGCTAAGACAGGTGAGATTCTTGCAACGACACAACGTCCGACCTATAATTCTGATACTCTTGAGGGACAGGCTAAGAAAAACTATGACTGGGTTAACCGTCTTTACGAAGCTCAGTATGAGCCTGGATCAACCATGAAGGTCATGCTCTTGTCAGCTGCTATTAACAATGGAAGTTTCAACCCGAATGCGACCTACAGTAATGCTAATGGTATTAAGGTTGACGACGTTGAAATTAATGACTGGTCAATCAATGAGGGTATCTCAACAGGTCGTACCATGTCATTTGCTCAAGGCTTCTCTTATTCAAGTAACGTTGGTATGACCATGCTAGAACAAGAGATGGGAGACAAGGTTTGGTCTAACTACTTATCTCTTTACAAATTTGGTCTTCCTACCCGTTTGGGATGGTCGGTGAGTCCTCAGGGGTTGTCTCTCGAAACTCTGTTAATATAGCTCAATCATCATTCGGACAAGGGATTTCAGTGACTCAGGTCCAAATGCTTCGAGCCTTTACCGCAATTTCAAATAACGGTATAATGCTGGAACCTCAATTTATCAAACAAGTTGCCGATGTTAACCAAGGCACAGCTCGTACAGCGAAGAAGGAAGTTATCGGTAAGCCAGTTTCTAAGCAGGCTGCCTCTGAAACTCGTAACTATATGATTTCCGTTGGTACGGATCCAGAGTTCGGTACCCTTTACAATAAATCTGAAGGTTCACCTATTATCAAGGTTGGTAACTATGACGTAGCGGTTAAGTCTGGTACTGCCCAAGTTGCCGATGAGAAGACTGGAACGTATAAGGTTGGTTCCAATGAAACCCTCAACTCAGTTGTTGCCATGGTGCCTTCAGATGATCCAGAATATATCATGTATGTGACTGTTCTGGAGCCTAAGACTTGGGATAATAATTTTTATGCGACTGTGGTTAACCCAGTCTTGGAAGAAGCCATGTCTATGGGAGACACCCTAGATACTTCTGTTTCTGAAGGTAGTGAAAAGACCGAAGAAACGAGCTATCAAACCGGCGATATTATCGGTAAGAGTCCAGGTGAGACAGCTAACACCCTTCGTCAAAACTTGATTCATCCGATTGTTCTGGGTGTTGGTGATAAGATTGAGAAGGTTTCTGTAGATGCCAAAGCCAATATCAAGGCTAATGAACAGATTCTTATCATGACCAATGACTTCACAGAACTTCCAGACATGTATGGTTGGACCAAGAAGAACGTTGAAACCTTTGCCAAATGGAAAGGCATTAAAGTTACTTATAAGGGTGGCAAGTCAGGGACTGTTACCAAACAAAGTGTTGCGGCAGGAAAAGCCCTGTCTAAACCAAGAAGATTACCATTACTTTAGGAGACTAAGATGACTATGAGTCTGATAGCAGGTGTGGCCGCCTTTGTGTTGACGGTGCTCGCCATGCCTCACTTTATTACTTACTACAAAATCAAGAAAATCGGTGGCCAACAAATGCATGAAGATGTGAAGCAGCATCTGGCTAAGGCTGGAACACCAACTATGGGAGGGACAGTCTTCCTAGTAGTTGCTATCTTGGTTAGCTTGATTTTTAACTTCCACGTCTTTAGCGAGGGCCACCAAGCCTATGGTGCTACAGTAGGGATTCTCTTTGTAATTTTGATTTATGGAATTATAGGCTTCCTTGATGATTTCCTTAAGATTTTCCGTCAAATCAATGAGGGACTTAAACCTTGGCAAAAGATGGCCTTGCAGATTATTGCGGGTTTGCTTTTCTACTTTATCCACGTACTCCCTAGTGGGACAGATAGCCTAGCTATTGGTGGATTAACCATTCATCTCGGTGTCTTTTATGTTCTATTTGTTTTATTCTGGATTGTCGGTTTCTCAAATGCTGTGAACTTGACAGACGGTATTGATGGTTTAGCTTCTATCTCTGTGGTTATCAGCTTGATTGCCTATGGGATTATCGCTTTTATCAAGGGTGAGTTCGCTATCTTGACTATCATTATCACTATGATTGGGGCACTTCTTGGCTTCTTCGTCTTTAACCACAAGCCAGCCAAGGTCTTTATGGGAGATGTCGGTTCCTTGTCACTTGGGGCTATGCTTGCGGTTATCTCTATTGCCCTACGTGTAGAGTGGACCCTACTCTTGATTGGTGTGGTTTATGTCTTTGAGACAGCTTCTGTCATGCTACAGGTCAGCTATTTCAAATACACTAAGCGTAAGTATGGTGAAGGTCGTCGTATTTTCCGTATGACACCATTCCACCATCACCTCGAGTTGGGAGGTCTTTCAGGTAAGGGTGACAAATGGTCAGAGTGGAAGGTTGATGCTTTCCTTTGGACAGTTGGGGCACTTGCAAGTGCCATTACCCTTTGGATGGTTCTTGGAAACGTTATGAAATAAATGAAAAGAGCAGAAATGCTCTTTTTCTGTTATAATGATAGGGATAGACTAGATAGAAAAGAAGAAGTAAACATGTCATTTAAAGATTTTAATTTTAAAACATTTATTCAGGAGGCTCTTGACGAGATTAAGTTTAAGGAGCCAACACCTGTTCAACAGAAATTGATTCCAGTGGTCCGTTCAGGACGTGACCTTGTTGGTGAATCAAAGACGGGTTCAGGGAAAACACATACCTTCCTCTTGCCAATTTTTGAGAAGCTCAATCCGAAGAGTGGCGATGTTCAAGTTGTTATCACAGCGCCATCACGTGAATTGGCGACACAAATTTACCAAGCGACAAAACAGATTGCCAAACACTCTGAGACTGAAATTCGTGTGGTCAACTATGTGGGTGGTACAGACAAGCAACGTCAGATTGAGAAACTCAAGGTAGCCCAACCTCATATTGTTATCGGGACGCCAGGGCGTATCTATGACCTAGTTAAGTCTGGTGACTTGGCTATCCACAAGGCCCATACCTTTGTTGTTGATGAAGCTGATATGACCATGGACATGGGATTCTTGGATACTGTGGACAAGATTGCGGCAAGTCTGCCTAAAGAAGTTCAAATTTTGGTCTTCTCAGCAACCATTCCTCAAAAATTACAGCCATTCTTGAAGAAGTATTTGACCAATCCAGTCATGGAACAAATCAAAACTTCAACAGTTATTGCAGATACCATTGATAACTGGTTGGTATCTACTAAGGGGCGCAATAAGAATGAGCAGATTCTTGAGATGCTTAAGGGAATGCAGCCATATTTGGCAATGATTTTCGTTAATACCAAGGAACGTGCTGACGATTTGCACAGCTACCTAGTGTCAAATGGTCTTAAAGTTGCAAAAATTCATGGAGGTATTCCACCACGTGAGCGTAAGCGTATCATGAATCAAGTCAAGAAGCTTGATTTGAGTACATTGTAGCGACTGATCTTGCAGCGCGTGGGATTGATATTGAAGGGGTTAGTCATGTTATCAACGATGCTATCCCTCAGGATTTGTCTTTCTTTGTTCACCGTGTAGGACGTACAGGACGTAATGGTTTGTCAGGAACAGCCATCACCCTCTATCAACCAAGCGACGACTCCGATATTCGTGAGCTTGAAAAGATGGGGATTACCTTTGACCCTAAAGTCTATAAGGACGGCGAGTTTCAAGATACTTATGACCGTGACCGTCGTGCTAACCGTGAAAAAGCCTATCAAAAACTTGATACGGAAATGATTGGTTTGGTTAAGAAGAAAAAGAAAAAGATTAAACCTGGCTATAAGAAGAAAATTCAGTGGAAGGTTGATGAAAAACGCAAACGTGAACGTCGTGCGGCTAACCGTGCTAAGGGGCGAGCTGAGCGTAAAGCTAAGAAGCAAAGTTTCTAAGTATTGGCTTCTAGGTGTAAGAAAATTTAGATATGTAAAAACTTGGCAGAATGATTGTCAAGTTTTTTTATAGCAAAAGTGCTACAATAGGAGTCATGAAAGACAAGATTCGAATTCTTCATATCAATGATTTACACTCTCATTTTGAACAGTATCCACAACTCAAGCGAGCTGTGGATGATTTGAGTCAGACAGATAGAGAGTTGATCAAGGTAGATCTTGGGGACAATGTGGATAAGTCCCATCCCTTATCTGATGCGACAGCCGGGCGTTTTAATGTAGCCCTGATGAATGAGTTGGGGATAGACTATGCGACTATTGGAAATAATGAGGGGATTGGTCTGGCCAAGGAGGAGCTAGACTGTCTTTATGAGCAGGCTAAGTTTCAGCCGATCATAGGAAATCTCAAGGATGAGGGGAGACAACCTGAATGGGCTAAGCCCTATCTTATCCACAAAACTAAAGCAGGTACAAACATTGCTTTCTTGGCCTATACCTTCCCATATTACATCACCTATGCTCCCAACGGTTGGCAAGTGTTAGAGCCTATGGCTCGGTTGGAAGAGGATTTGGCTCGTCCCGAGGTAAGGGATGCAGATATAGTCGTCGTTCTTAGCCACCTAGGTGTACGTTATGATGAGCAGATTGCAGAGACTTATCCACAGGTAAATCTTGTCATCGGAAGCCACACGCATCACCTTTTTGAAGAGGGCAAATTAGTCAATGAAACCTATTTAGCAGCTGCTGACAGATATGGTTATTATCTTGGCTGTATTGACCTTACTGTGAAAAATGGGCAATTGATAGAGTGTCAGATTGAGGCTATCCCCACCAAGTCCTACATCTTGGATTTAGACAAGGAGGACGAAGCCTTTATCAAGGCTATGCGTGAGGAAGGCCATCGTCGTTTAGCTCAGAAAAAAGTAGCTAATCTAGGTCGAGAACTAGATTTTGATGAGACCTGTCAATTGGTTTTGCAGGCTGTTTGTCAGGAGACTCATAGCCAATTAACGCTTTTAAATACTGGACTCATCATGAAGACTTTGGGTCCTCAAGTGACCATGGCAGACCTGCAAGAAGCCCTTCCTCATCAGATGCGGATGGCTCGTCTAGTCGTGACAGGACAAGAGCTCAAAGAAATCTGTCAGGAAGTTTTTACTAAGGCTGAACTCCTTAAAAATCAAGCTATTAAAGGTATGGGATTTAGAGGGAAGACATTTGGTGAAGTAATCACGGGGAATTTTGCTTACAAAAACGGTAATTTGTTGTATAATAGAAGGGTTGTAGATTCCAATGAGAAGTTTAGTTTGGTCCTTGTGGACCAGTACTACTTTGCTTCTTACTTTCCTACAATTAAGGAAAAGGAAGTTACTCTTCTTTTTCCAGATTTGTTAAGGAACTTGTGGCCAAGTATTTAGGAAAAAAATGGTGCCAATTGGGATAAGATATAGAGACTTTATTACAGCATCATGATAGAAAATAAGAGAGAGCAGAAAGGATGGCACATGCGTAAAGAAATCTTGCCAGAAATGTTTAATTATAATAAATATCCAGGGCCAGACTTTGTGTATGTGGCTGATCTTCTGAAATCAGATGCCTGTCAGTTTACAGTTCTTGAAAAATCACAAGGATGCTTTTAGACGCTACCCGCTTTGGGCAACGTTTTTTTCTGAAATCATGCTCAAGTATGATTATATCGTTGGGGACTGGTCCAATGATCAGCTTCGCCTTAAGGGATTTTACGAGGACGAGCGCCCTAATACGCGTAAGACAGACCGCATTAGCCGATTGTCGGAGTATTTGCGTGAATACTGTGCCTTTGGTTGCGCCTACTTTATTTTGAAAAATGAAGAGCCGCAATTAATCGTCTTTGAAGAGGAGACAGAACCTCGTCGCAAGCGCCGTCGTTCTAATAATCGTCGTAATGCTTCTCAGGAATCTAGAGAGCGCAATGCTTCTCAAAAGAATAAGGGGCAAAAAGCTTCTGCTAAGCAAAAGCCAGACAAGTCCAAACGAAGAGATAGGGATCAAGAGGGTCCAAGCTTTGAGAAAATCAAGCGTCGTCCTAAGTTCAAATCTAGATCTGAGGATGGTGGTCGTGAGCGTAAGCCTAACTTCAAGAAGAGTCAGAAGCAAGCTCCAAATTCTAAAGGTCAAAACACTCCATCGAAGAAACAAAGCCAGACCAAGTCAGATGGTCAGCATTTCACAATCAGAAAAAAAGGAAATTAAACTATGTCAGAAGTAACAACACAAGCAAAACCAGAACGTCGTAAACGTCAGAAGTTAGAGGATATGGAAGGCTACAAACCTTCTATTTATGGTCTTACTCGTGACGAGTTGATTGATTGGGCTATGGAACACGGTGAAAAGAAATTCCGTGCTACTCAAATTTGGGATTGGCTCTACAAGAAGCGTGTGCAATCTTTCGAAGAAATGACTAACATTTCTAAGGATTTCATTGCTAAATTGAATGAGAATTTCTGTGTGAACCCATTGAAACAACGTATCGTTCAAGAATCTAAAGATGGTACCGTTAAATATCTTTTTGAATTGCCAGATGGTATGTTGATTGAGACGGTTTTGATGCGTCAACACTATGGTTTGTCTGTCTGTGTGACAACCCAGGTTGGATGTAACATCGGTTGTACTTTCTGTGCCAGTGGTTTGATTAAGAAACAACGTGACTTGACTGCTGGTGAGATTGTGGCGCAAATCATGTTGGTACAAAAATACTTTGACGATCGTGGCGACGGTGAACGTGTAAGCCACGTGGTTGTTATGGGTATCGGTGAGCCATTTGATAACTATGACAATGTGCTTCGTTTCTTGCGTACCATTAACAATGATAATGGTCTTGCCATTGGAGCGCGTCACATTACCGTATCAACATCTGGTTTGGCACCAAAAATCAAGGAATTTGCTAACGAAGGTGTTCAAGTTAACCTTGCCGTATCACTTCACGCGCCTAACAATGACCTTCGTTCAAGCATCATGCGTATCAACCGCTCATTCCCACTTGAAACTCTTTGAAGCTATCGAGTATTACATCCAAACAACCAACCGTCGTGTAACTTTTGAGTATATCATGCTTAATGAGGTCAATGACCATCCTGAAAATGCACAAGAGTTGGCTGATTTGACTAAGAAAATCCGTAAGTTGTCATACATCAACTTGATTCCATATAACCCAGTATCAGAGCACGACCAATATAGCCGTTCAACGAAAGAACGTGTGGCGGCCTTCTACGATGTGCTCAAGAAAAATGGGGTTAACTGCGTGGTTCGTCAAGAGCACGGTACAGATATCGATGCAGCTTGTGGACAATTGCGTTCAAACACTATGAAACGCGACCGTCAAAAAGCAGTGGCAGAAGCTTCTGGTAAATCAGAAGGTAAGTAAGATGTTTCAGCTTAAGACTTGGGTAGATAAGGATGGAGAACTAACACCAAAAGGAAGAAAGCTAAGCCGAGTTTTGGTCTGTGCTTATCTCCTTTGTTTAGTGCTCCTATGTTGGACACCCCAGTACGGGCTAGTTGAAGGTGTTGAAACCCCTGGTATTCAACATTTTGGTCGTGTCGTGGTCCTATTAACCCCATTCAATAGTTTGACTAACTTTTATCAGCTGGATAGTCTTAAGGAGATTATCTTTGTGCTTGGGCAAAATGTGACCAACATTTTCTTGTTGAGTCCGCTGATTTTAGGGCTTTTAGCCTTGTACCCAAGATTCAGGTCTTGGAAAAAGGTCCTTTTAGCGACGTTTGTCATGTCTTTGACGATTGAGGTTGGACAAGTCATTCTAGATCTTCTCATTGATGCTAATCGTGTCTTTGAGTTAGATGATTTATGGACCAATACTTTAGGAGGTTTGCTGGCATTAGCTGCCTACCGCCTCCTTGTGAAACTGATTCAAACGCATTTTAAAGAGTAAAAAACCTGGGAGCTTACGCGTCTCAGGTTTCACTTATTTTCTATCATACAAATACAACACATTCAAAAGAGGGAAAAATGAATAAACACGTTTGGAGAAATAATGAAACATTTAATGATGACAGTAGTCACCGTATTAACGTTAGGAGCAACAATGACGATGGTTAAGGCAGATACTTATCAAAGTGGCCGTGATGCCGATATCATGCGAGAAAGAGGTCAGGTTTGGAATTACTCTGAAGCTAAGAAAGAGCCTCAACTTGCTAACTACAATACCGATGGTCGCTATCTCAGTGAGGCAACTAACTTTGAATTGTACAATTTTGTTAGAGAGTATAAGACATCTGATGAAATCAGACGCATTTGGAACCCTAAGAAGGATGAATCCGTTATCCATGATAAGGATAGCTACTCTATGGATGGTGGGAACAAGGTATATAATTTTGATTCCTTTGCTTATCAATTGCCAGAGTCTACTGATTTGGGAAGTTATCTTATATTGGTCACTTTCAGTTAGAAGATGGCACAATCTATCGCTATTGGAAGTAACCTTATCATACGAGACTTATACGAGGTCTATTATTAACCATTTGTAAGGATAGGAGGAGTAACTTGTCTTTTAAAGAATCAATCATTGCAAAACTTTGGTGGTTTTTCAAGTTAGAAAAACGCCGGTATATTGTTGGGATTTTGGCACTGAGTCTGGTTTCGGTTCTCAATCTGATTCCTCCTATGGTTATGGGTCGGGTCATTGATGCTATCACATCGGGAAAATTGACCAATCAGATCTTGCTTCTGAATCTCGTATATTTGCTATTGGCAGCTTTGGGGATGTACTATTTGCGTTATGTTTGGCGCATGTATATCTTGGCGACTTCTTATCGCTTAGGCCAGATTATGCGTTCACGCCTTTTTGAGCATTTTACCAAGATGTCGCCTTCTTTTTATAAAAAGTACCGAACTGGGGACCTCATGGCCCATGCAACCAATGATATCAACTCTTTAACTCGCTTGGCTGGTGGGGGTGTCATGTCAGCCGTGGATGCCTCTATTACAGCCTTGGTAACCCTAATCACTATGTTTTTCAGCATTTCCTGGCAGATGACACTAGTGGCTGTCTTACCCCTACCCTTCATGGCTTTTGCGACCAGCCGTTTGGGCCGTAAGACCCATAAAGCTTTTGGAGAATCCCAGGCAGCCTTTTCAGAACTTAATAATAAGGTCCAAGAGTCGGTATCAGGTATCAAGGTAACCAAGTCTTTTGGCTATCAGGAGGCTGAGCTTCAGTCCTTCCAAGAGACCAATAAGATGACCTTTAAAAAGAATATGCATACCATGAAGTATGATAGCCTTTTTGATCCTTTGGTCTTACTCTTTGTTGGCTCATCCTATGTTTTGACCCTTCTTGTCGGTGCCTTTATGATTCAGGCTGGTCAGATAACGGTCGGAAATTTGGTAACCTTCATTACCTATTTGGACATGCTGGTTTGGCCTCTAATGGCCATTGGCTTCCTCTTTAATATCACACAGAGAGGAAATGTGTCCTACCAACGTATTGAAAATCTTCTGGAGCAGGAATCAGATGTTCAAGATCCTGCGCACCCTCTCCCAAGTATTGAAAATGGTCGCTTAGAATATGCGATTGACCGCTTTGCCTTTGAGGATGAGGATACTTTGAGAGATATTCATTTCACCTTGGACAAGGGGCAAACCCTTGGTTTGGTTGGACAGACTGGCTCAGGAAAGACGGCCCTTGTCAAGTTGCTCTTGCGGGAGCACGATGTTAATCAAGGAGCCATCTATTTGAATGGTCATAACATCCGAGATTATCGCCTATCAGACTTGCGTAGCTTGATGGGCTATGTTCCTCAAGACCAGTTTCTCTTTGCCAGCTCCATTTTAGACAATATCTGCTTTGGTAATCCGGATCTCTCCTTTGACAAGGTAGAAGAAGCGACTAAGTTAGCTCAAGTTTATGATGACATCAAGGATATGCCTGAAGGCTTTGAAACAATCATTGGTGAAAAGGGTGTCAGCCTATCAGGCGGTCAAACAACGTCTGGCCATGAGTCGGGCCATGATTTTGGATCCAGATATTTTGATTTTGGACGACTCCCTATCTGCGGTTGATGCCAAGACAGAATATGCTATTATTGACAATCTCAAACATACCCGCAAGGACAAGACAACTATCATTACCGCCCATCGTCTGAGTGCGGTGGTGCACGCTGACCTTATCTTAGTCATGCAGGATGGTCGTATCATTGAACGTGGCCGTCATGAGGATTTGCTAGCTCAGGGTGGTTGGTATGCTAAGACCTATGAGTCTCAACAGTTAGAAATGGAAGGAGGAGAAGCCGATGCCTAATCAAAACCAATGGTCTGTGTTTAAGCGTCTCTTGACCTATCTCAAGCCTTACAAATTCTTGACCTTTCTAGCTTTAGCCTTCCTCTTGTCCACAACGGTTATCAAGAGTATTATTCCCCTTGTGGCCTCTTATTTTATCGACCACTATCTTCATGATATGAATCAGTCAGCAAGCTTAATTCTGATTGGTTACTATGGTCTTTATCTCTTGCAGACACTAGTTCAGTATTTGGGAAATCTCTTTTTTGCGCGTGTGTCCTACAGTATTGTCAGGGATATTCGCCGAGATGCCTTTGCCAATATGGAAAAACTGGGTATGTCTTACTTTGACAAGACTCCAGCAGGCTCTATCGTTTCTCGCTTAACCAATGATACAGAGACTATTAGTGAGATGTTCTCAGGAATTCTGTCTAGCTTTATTTCGGCTATCTTTATCTTTGTTACCACCCTTTACACTATGATGATGTTGGACATTCGTCTAACCGGGCTTATTGTGCTCTTTCTTCCTCTGATTGTCCTTTTGGTTAACCTTTACCGCAAAAAATCAGTGGTTATCATTGAAAAGACCAGAGCCTTACTTTCAGATATAAATGCCAAACTGTCAGAGAGTATCGAAGGGATTCGCATTATTCAGGCCTTTAACCAAGAGAAACGCCTCAAAAAAGAGTTTGATGCTATTAATGAGGAACACCTTATTTATGCTAGCCGTTCCATGTCACTGGATTCTCTCTTTCTACGCCCAGCCATGAGTTTACTGAAGCTCCTGGGCTATGCCGTTCTCATGGCCTATTTTGGCTACCGTGGTATCTACCTGGGCATCACAGCGGGGACCATGTATGCCTTTATCCAGTACATTAACCGTCTTTTTGATCCCTTGATTGAAGTGACACAAAACTTCTCAACCTTGCAAACTTCTATGGTCTCAGCCGGTCGGGTCTTTGCCTTGATTGACGAGCGCACCTATGAGCCTGAGCAGAGAGACACAGATGCTAAGGTTACCGAGGGGAATATTCGCTTTGAAAATGTCTCCTTCTCCTATGATGGCAAGCACCAGATTTTGGATAATATTTCCTTCTCTGTCAATAAAGGTGAAACCATCGCCTTTGTCGGTTCTACAGGTTCCGGAAAATCCTCTATTATCAACGTGTTCATGCGTTTCTATGAGTTCCAATCAGGCCGAGTTCTTCTTGACGGTGTGGATATTCGCGATTATAGTCAGGCAGAGTTGCGTAAGAACATTGGTCTTGTCCTTCAGGAACCCTTTCTCTATCATGGTACAATCAAATCCAATATTGCCATGTATCAGGATTTAACTGATGAAGAGATTAAAGCAGCCGCTGAGTTTGTGGATGCCAATCATTTTATCGACAAACTTCCAGAAGGCTACGATGCTCCAGTTTCTGAACGAGGTTCAAGTTTTTCAACTGGCCAACGCCAACTTCTAGCCTTTGCTAGGACCGTTGCTAGCCAGCCTAAGATTTTGATTCTGGATGAAGCGACAGCCAATATTGATTCGGAGACAGAGGCTATTGTCCAAAATTCTCTAGCAAAAATGCGTCAAGGACGCACAACCATTGCCATTGCCCACCGCCTATCGACAATCCAAGATGCCAACTGCATCTATGTCTTAGACAAGGGCCGCATCATCGAACACGGTAGCCATGAGGAGCTCCTAGCCCTCGGCGGCACCTACCACAAGATGTACAGCCTACAAGCAGGTGCAATGGAAGGAGAGTAAGCTAATCTAGACCATAGATTCTATATTCGAAAAGATTTCTTAAAAATCAAAATCGAGTGGTGACATACATGTCACTACTTTTTTGTTGGCTTGCAACCTATAATAAAACCATAGCTTAAGAGAAAAAGCTAAAAAATAATATTTTAGGAGGTTGTTAGAATGACAACACAAACAATGAACAATTTTGAAACACTCGATCTCGAGGCACTTGCAAACGTTGAAGGTGGCGGATGGGTTAAGTGTTATGCCGGCACAATTGGATCTGCCCTAGTAGGATCAGCAGGAGGCCCAGTAGGTTACTGGGGAGGAGCTTTAGTTGGTTACGCCACATTCTGCTAATATTTAGGTGACCCTATGCTTAAAGATAAAAAAATGTATTTACTAGCAATTTTCCTTTTAGGATTTGGAATTGCTAACCTTTTCAGAAATTTAGATTTTGTTCATCATATCATTAATTTGGTAGGGTTAACATTAATCACTTTTAGTTTGATTTTTAGTAAATGGGAGCGACTCAAAAAATAGAAGTATTCGAAATGTAGAGTTCCTAAAAATCAAAATCGAGTAGTGACATTTATGTCACTACTTTTTTGTTGGCTTGCGACCTATAATAAAACCATAGCTTGAGAACAGATAGCTAAAAACACTTTAAGGAGAAAAGTATGTTCAAAAACTCAAAACCGTATTTACTGGCTACCATTCTCATAGGAATGGGCCTCGCTAATCTATTTAGAAGTTTGGATGCAGTCCACCATACCATTAACTTGTTGGGGCTAACCTTGCTTCTTTATAGTCTGCTTTTTAAAAAATGGGCACAGTTTAAAAAGTAACCTTTTGTCCCTTTGAACGTGAGGTGCTTGCAAATGCTTATTTTTGATGTTCCCGAAGTAAAATTATTCTTGCTAATGATAGCGGAGATTGTATTATATTTGATTGCTTTTCTTTGTAATAGAAAAAAACAAAGATATGTATATTCGCTTATTTAAAGTATCAGTACTAATGACGCTATTGTATTACATCTCCAGTAGAATTTAATCGCTAAGGTCTTTTTTTGAGATCTTACAGCAGTATAAAAAAATACAGAAAGGAATAGAGTTTAATGTAATAGCTTATTCAGTTTACAAGACTGACTGAGGTTATTCATAGCTTAATTGTTTTATCATGAAGTTAAAGAATATTAGTTCGAGAGTGTTGCGATTTTTTAGGACAATCACTGCTGCCTTGGCAGTTTTCCTTATAAGTATCAGTATTTCTCTCTATAAGAGCAAGACTTCGCCAGAGATTTGGTTAGCAGTCGGAGCACTAGCTTTAGTAGTTATTTTTGTAAATGGTCTGCTCTGCCGTACGCTTAAGAAGCGTCCAGATTCAGTAAATCCGTTAACAATACGGCAGTCCTTCATTGTCTTTCTTGTCATCTCATTGCTAGTGCTTTGTGTAGAGTTTTACACATTACTTACATTCAGTGATACCACAGACCGTATAGTACTAGCCGTATTAATGCTTTTGTTAATCCTCTGTGATTTTCTAGCTTACTTGCAAGTCAAAAACTATTTTAAAAGATAGGAAATATAGTAACCGTTTGTGACATTATTCAATTTTCGTTGCATAAAAGTGTTATAATAAGAAAGTGATTAATGAAACATGTGAAAATTAGAGTGAATTTCCAATATTTGAAGGATATTCTTCTATCGTATAGACAAAACTTGCAGGGTCTGGGTCTTCAAAAAATGTCATGAAAGGAGGATTACTATTTGAAACAATCACTTATTTCTAGAAAATATATTAAATTTATCGTGCAAGTTATTTTGGCTGTCTGTATTCAATGTGTGATAATATTTTTCTGGCATCAAGAAAGGACATTTTTATTTTACACCTTGTCACTCTATGTTTCTTTATCGCTCTCTGATGATCTTAGTCAGTTGATTTTTAGAAACGATAAGTGATGTATTTGTTTTAAGCAGCATGGAAAGTGACAGATTCGTGTCTTTAGCCATGCTAGATTCAGAATAATAGCAAATCATTCTTTAGATAACGCCCTAGTAGTTTATGTAAATGACTCTAGTAGAAAGGAATTACTATAGTGATATTACAAAAATTTAGTTCTGCTGTGTTACGTTCGTTACGTTTCCTATCAGCAATCCTAGGAGTAGTCATTTGGAATATAGCTTTAAATGCTCTATCTAGTCAGCATCCAATCTGGATTTGGCTACCATTTAGGACATATAGCCACTTTTTGGGACGCTGGCTTTTAAATGACTATCAGGGTGCTATACTAAAGATGTGATTGAAAAATTAGTTGAAAGAAATAAGGAGGTTTTCTTAATGACAGGACTTAAATGGTTTGCAGGAGGCAAAGAGAGACGAGAACAAGCAGTAGCTATCATCGATGAAGTAATTGAAACGATTGGAGATAAGCCAGATTATGCTGATTTGAAGCAGGTCCTGAACTCCTACAGAACGGAACTTGCAGATTCTCGTTCAGCCACTCCCTATATCTTAAGCAGGATGTCACTGGAAATATCCGAAGTGGTCAGAAAGAACCAGCTAACCTTGTCTCCCTTTATCGAGGAGCGAATGGCAGAGTTGCGAAAATTGCTAGCGATTCGTTATGGCTATTGATGTCATTAGGGAGGATTTCTTGGTTTTAAGGTTGAGTTGTCCATTGAGAATTTGTATTATTCCATTGTCTTGGCTACATCATTTGTTTAAATAATATTAAAATCAATCGTAAAAATTGAAGACTAAATCTTGTTTATTTCCACACAATCAAAAATCCCATGGGAGTCATTATCCTATGGGATTTTTTTGTGATAAAAAGCTAATAGGGCAATGTCATCTGACTTTGGCTTAGGTCCACGGTCAATTCATAGTCGCTATTATCACGAATAGTGTGTTCAAAGTCTGTGGTATAGAGAACAAGTCGGAGTTTGTCGCCCTTATTGAGTTTGTAGATGGTTGGTTGCAAGTCCAAACCGATAGTCATCCATTTATTTGGAGTGACATTCTCAATGCTAAGGAGGTTCTTGCGATTTTGCAGGTTAAGGTGTCCTTTGGTAATGACACGGTATTTTGCCTGCTTGAATGGCAATTCACGTAAGGCTTCTTCCTTGAAGAGACGGCCGTTATCTAGATTCATGCGTTTGAGAGCGGGAATAGGTGCGAGATACTTCTTGTCACCCATTTCTAGAACTTGGGCTGAAATGAGACCACGGTTTGTGTTAGACTTAACCTTGAGCTCTAGGTGGACACGACCATTGATTTGGATATCTTGGTCCAGTTCAAAGTCCAAGGTAATGGCATTGGCTTTATCTGCAAAGAGGTCATCCTTGAAGTTTTGGTAAGCTTTACCGTATTTGGTGAAGGTTTCCTCTTCATAATGGTTAGCGATTCTAGCTTCAGCCTCACCAAGCTGAATGTTTTTCCCATTGTCGTGTCCAAAGTTATCGAGAACTTCCCATGTCTGTTCAGACTGGTTGTTTTGCCAGATAACAGTAGGCAGTGTGTAGCCATTCTTCAAACCAAGGAGTTTCTGACAAATCAAGGCGTTCATGCTTTCGCGGAAGTCAATAGACTGCCAAGCATTCATGTAAACGTGGGCACCATTGTGGAAGAAGAGGTGTTTCAAGAGAGTCTGGAAGAGCATTGAACATTTGATAGACGTTAATCGGTTTGACATTCCAATCCTGGCTACCGTGTGTAAAGACTACAGTGGCTTTGACACGGTCTGCGAATTGCACATAGTTGCGGTCATGCCAGAACTGGTTATAGTCTCCATGCTTACGATCAATAGCTGTGCTTAGCTCCTTAAGGTAGGCCTCGTAGTTTTTTTGGTGGCGTAGGTATTCTCCAGCTAATAGGGCACGAGAATAGGTAAATTCAGTCAAGGTGTCGAGATCTTCACCAGGGTAGCCTCCAGGGCTGACGAGGAGACCATTTTCACGATAGTAGTCGTACCAAGAAGAAATACCTGCTTCAGCGATTACCATCTTCAAACCGTCAACGCCAGTTGTAGCAAGGGCATTGGACATGGTACCTAAGTATGAAAGTCCAGTAGTAGTCACCTTACCAGAAGCCCAATCAGCAGTGATTGTATGCTGTCTGCTACGGCTAGTAAAGGCGCGTGCACGACCATTGAGCCAGTCGATGACAGCTTTATAGGCCAGAACCTGTAGATAGTCTCCAGAGGTCATAAAGCCTTCGGAATTGAAGGTACCGACACCCGATACATAGATAGAAGCCACACCACGAGCTAACATGTAATCGTTAAGCGTATAGGTATCTGTGTGAGCAAAACGCTCCTGAGCCTTTGTGACAGGATTGATAGGCGTAAGGTCTGCTTCAGGTGCCTTGATTTCAGGTTGTCTAAGAGAGATTTTACCTGCTGATTTGACGAGCAAGTCTCCCTCCATCTTGTGGGTGAGCTTATCTGAAGCAGGCTCATTAGTCCCTTGTTGATAAGGACTTGCGGTCATCATGGCTGGAACTGGGAAGTCCACATCAGGACGTAAGATAGTCACCTTGACCAAGTCTAACTGCCCATCTTTATCGGTATCTACAGGTGTTTCGACATAAACCACCTCACGGTGAAGCTGATTAGTGTCAAATGTTGCCAAGCTCTTACCATTAAAGAAGACGTAGTTATTACTTGCAGGGATTAAATCCTGAGCTACTAACTGATCAATTAAGGTATTGCCAGACTGTGTGCGTGTTGCTAGCAATTGATGGAGGTTATTAAGGCTACCATCAAAAGTAATTGGGAAAGCCATTTCCTCTAGGAAAGCAACACTATCTGTAAAGTCTACATTAGGGACAAATCCTAGCATTTGAAGAGCTACCAAACCAAAGACGTCAGCAGTCAAAGGACGGTCTGATTGGAAGAAGGTTAGGAGATCAGTCTCTGTATCAGCAATCCAATTTTTCAAAGCTAAATCAGTATCTTCAAAGAAAAGGAAGTGCTTGCGAACAAAAGCCTCAAAATTAGCTTTGGCACTGGCATCTAGAGAGACTTCAAAGCCTAAAGAACGGAGTTCCTGATAAGCAATTTCAGGACTAACAGGGATGTAACTAAACTGGTTAAATTTCATATTTAAAAACCTCAAAAAGAATGCGTAAACATTTCAGAAATATCTTTACATCAGACATTATACTTGATAAAATGATAGATGTCTAAATTATTGTAAAATCGAAAGGAAATAAAGAGACAAATGAATGATTTTCTAAAAGAAGCGCTCAGCAGTGAATGGGTCTTGAAATACCTCACTGAGTTTATCGCGACTGCTTTTCTTGTAGCTCTTGGTAATGGTGCCGTTGCCAACGTTGAGCTTAAGGGAACAAAAGGTAACAAATCTGGTTGGATTGTAATCGCCTTTGGTTATGGTTTTGGTGTAATGATGCCAGCCCTTATGTTTGGTGATGTTTCTGGTAACCACATCAACCCTGCCTTCACACTTGGACTTGCTGCATCTGGCTTGTTCTCATGGGTAGGTGTTCCTGGATACCTTATTGCACAACTTCTTGGTGCCTTTGTAGGTCAAGCTATCGTGGTTTGGGTTCACCAACCTTACTATGTACAAACTGAGAATCCAAATAACATTCTTGGTACCTTCTCAACGATTTCAGCAGTTGACGATCATGACGACACTCCAGAAAATCGTAATCGTGCATGGGCTAACGGTTTTGCCAACGAGTTTGCAGGTTCATTCCTTCTCTTCTTTGGTGCTCTTGCCTTGACTAATAACTACTTTGGTCACAAATTGGTCTCACAAGCAGTCCAATATGGGTATGATAAAGAAGCTGTAACAGGCCAAATGGCGAATGGATCTCTTGCTGTAGCTCACATCGGTGTTGGTTTCTTGGTTTGTGCCTTGGTTCTCTCATTTGGTGGACCTACAGGACCAGCCCTTAACCCAGCCCGTGACTTGATGCCACGTCTTCTTCACCACATCTTGCCAACATCAGTTCTTGGTGAGCACAAAGGTGATTCTAAATGGTGGTATTCATGGGTCCCAGTTGTGGCTCCAATCCTTGCAGGGATTTTGGCTGTATACTTGTTCAAAGCCCTCTACCTTTAATCAATATAAAAAATCTGAAGTTCAAGCTTCAGATTTTTTTATGCTTAAAATTTTGAGAGTAACAAAAAAACTGAGAAAGCATTCTCAGTTACATAGGAGTAGTCATAACCAGAATTGTAGCACCTAAGGTGTAAAGGTTCCACAAAACATGAAGTGTGATACTTGTAGATAAGTTCTCTCTTTTTTGGTAGACCATAGAGAGGGCCAAACCCATTCCGATATAAAGGAGGAGATGGGCAAGATTGGTAGGCATGTGGAAGAGACAAAGAGACCAGAACTCACTAAAACAGCTACTGTTGAATAAGGCGACAACCAAGTGAAAATCCACTTACGAAAGAGTAGTTCTTGTAGGAAGGCTGTAGTCATCATACCAATCGCTACAGGTAGGATAGGAATAGTTGTGAGGGTCTTTTGAAGTTCTGCATGGTAACTGGTGTGGGTCAGTAACATGAGGTTACTTCCGATAAGTCCCATCAAGAAGATAATGACAAAGCCCCAGATAATGGCTTTGATGTCCTTTCGATTTAAGCTAAAGCTGTGAATCAATCTTTCGCTTTTAGCCCAAAGATAGGTAATATAAAAAATAATGAGGTTGACAGCGATAATCCCCAAGCTTTCAAGGCTAGTGAAGGTCAATCCAGTCTGATTGTTATATAAGGTTGTCATACCTAAGGTGATGTTTGGGATAGCTATCATCAGCAGTAAAAAAAATCCCTGATATGCATGTCTAAATGCCAGATTATTGACAAGAGTTTTCATAGACTCTATTATACTCTAAAATGAGGGAAATGCTAGCCCAAAAGTGAAGATAATGTAATGACTTTCATAATTTGTGTGAAATAAAGTGAAAAAATTACAATCCTGTTTTTTCTTAGGAAAATCCTTGTCACACAGGCTCTTTTCGGATAAAATAGAGAAGAATGGAGGTTGTCATGACGCAATCAGGGAATTTTAAGTTTCATACACCAATTTTTCGTGTAAATAACAGACAAGAAAATATTGATTTTTACCAAAATACATTAGGATTTAAGCTTTTGACTGAGGAAAATGCCCTTGCGGTCTTCACAGATTGGACAGACCGTAACTCACTTTTTGTGATTGAGGAGTCACCAGCTTATCGTTGTCGCGCTGTTGAAGGTCCTAAGAAAATTAATAAAGTGGTCATTAAAGTTTCAAATCCACTTGAGATTGAATACCTTTTGGCGCGTGATGATCACCAAGCCAAGGCTATTTTCCAAGGGGAAAAGGGCTATGCCTTTGAAACAATCTCACCTGAGAATGGTCTTATTTTGATGCATGCCGAAGATGACTTGTCTACTCTTAAGACAGTTGAATACGCAGATGTTGAAGAAAAAGAAGATTTCAAAGGAGTGTCAGACTTTACGGTTGAGTCTTTGACCTTGAACGTTGTTGATACAGCCCAAGCAGCTTTCTTCTACGATAATCTTTTTGGCGAAGAATTGCCTTTGTCTATCCACTTTGAAAAAGCAGAAGGTCCTGACCTCCAAGTGAGTCCAGACCAAACTTGGGATTTGGAAATTCTAGAGTTTAAGGTAGCAGAAGACTATGACTTGCTTGCCTTGCATGATAAACTTGAAAAAGAACAGTTCTCTAGTTACCCTAGACAGCAAAGGGAACTTGCTCGCACTCACTGACATGAGCAATATTGAGGTTTGGTTTACAAAGTAATGACTAATTTTCAACAAACATTGTCAACAATTACAGACTACATCAAGGCTGACATCTTTCCAGGTGCCAGCCTTGCACTTTATGACGGACAAGATTGGCAGGAGCATTATCTAGGAACTCAGGATGGAAATCATCCGGTAGTTCCAGGACTGACCCTATGATCTGGCTAGTGTTTCCAAGGTAGTCGGAGTTGGGACCCTCTGTCTTTTCTACTTGCAGGCTGGAAAATTGGACTTGGATGAGAAACTATCGACTTACTATCCTGAAGTAGTGGATAAGACGTTAACCCTTCGTCAGCTTCTTTCTCACAGTAGCGGAATTGATCCTTTTATTCCAAATCGTGATGACTTAGACCAAGCTGGCTTGATTGCTGCTATTAATGCTATCAAAGTTAAGGCTGATAAACCTTTCTTGTATACAGATATTAATTTTATTCTCCTAGGTTTGATGCTTGAGAAAGTCTCAGGACAAACACTGGATAAGCTTTTTGACTCCGAAATTTTCCAACCGTTTGGTATGTCTGAAACACGGTTTGGGCCAGTTGACCTTGCTGTTCCAACTGTTGAGGGGGTTCCGGGTGGGACTGTTCATGATCCCAAGGCTCGAGTTCTCAAAGAACACACAGGGTCGGCAGGTCTCTTTTCAACCTTAAAAGACTTAGAGATTTTTGTTAACCACTATTTGACGGATGATTTTGCTAAAAATATGACGCAGAATATCAGCCAATCCAACAAGGAACGTAGTGTCGCTTGGGACCTTCAAGGAGAGTGGATTCTTCATACTGGTTATACAGGTACCTTTGTTCTGATTAACATCCCAGCTCAACGTGCGGCGATTTTCCTCAGTAATCGTACTTACTACAAGGATGAGAGAGCTCAATGGATTAAGGACAGAGATGTTTTAATTGAGATAATGAAGAAGGAGTTGGTACATTCTGACAAATAAAAATAGAAGAGGGACATCTTTTAATCCTCTAGAAGGTGAGATTAGTGTCGGGGCGACACAATTGTTTATCTTTTTGAAGATATGTTTGATAGTCTTGTCTTATGTGACATTTGTATGGCTGAAGCATCTATTTGGTGTTGGTCAGGTCGGGCAAAAGGTGGATATTCCAAAAGTTATTGCTGTCATACTTTTGGTTGTGACATTTTATAGGATGTGGAATGGCATCTTATTTAAACTTTTTCATTTCTGTGGTTACCATGCCCGCCCCTTTGGAGAAGAGGATTACCGAGGTAGAACGTCATATATAGTATTTTTTGAAAAAACGACAGATGCCTACAAAATACTATATGATAAGCGCTCTCTTAGACATCAATTTCTTTATTTCCTAGCGACTCTTGGTAGACTCTACCTCTTAATCATCTTAGTTATTCTAATCGGTTATAGCTTCACCTTAGGAAAAGTTGGCTATATAATCTTCTTGCTCTTATGTGGTGTTTTGATTTTTTCTGTAAGATGGCTCATACATCTGAAAAGTCACTTTGTCCGTTATTTTAACTTAAAAGTTATCTCAGAGGAGTATTTTTACCCTATTTTTCTAAAGAAATAAAGACTAAAGTGAAGCTTATACGAAGGGCTCACCAAGTTAATCAAAAATTACCATGTTTTGATTGGAATCATGAAGAAGGAGTTCATAATGCAACGGTCGCTTAAGCCACCTAAACAAAGTAGATTTGTCTCCTGGTTTCTGAGTCTTCTCTTTTGCATGCTTAACGGGAGTAGTCTCTTTGTCTGTGGTATGTGTTTTACAGTGGTGATCATTTTTTTGACGACGGATAGAGATGTAGACTCTTTTGTAGTTTTGGTATTTATTAGCTTGTTATCTAACCTTATTATTTCTTTTTATATTTTGATAAGAGAACTACTATACAAACTGATTCATTGCCTTGGGTATCGTGCCCAACCCGATTTAAAAGTCCTTCGTATGAGAAGAGGGTTTGATATTCATTTTCCTGTGTTTGAAAAGTATGGTCAAGACTATAAGTTGCTCTACAAGAGGCGTTCCAAGAAGCTTCAAATAGAGTATTTGCTTATATGTTTAGGGTACTTTTGTGCACTCACTCATATTGTGATTGGTTACGCCTTTATACTCAGGAAAATTCTGGAGTCCTTAAAATTGACATTTACCGACTTTGCTAGATATCCTGCTTTTTTAGTTTATATGGTAACGATGATCGTTATCATTATGGGAAATCGTAGCTGGAAAAAAATCACAAAGAGATTAAAAGCTAGAGAAAATGTAACAGTTCTGGCTGTCGAGCATGGTTATCCTATATTTGCGACAAAAGAAGAAGCTTAAGCAGTAGGTCAACTGCTTAAGCTTTTTTACTTAGTAAGGATTTTTCAACAGTAATGTGTTGGATACCAGCTTCTTCAAAGATCTTACCGACTTCTTGATAGCCATTGTTGCGGTAGAACTTAAGTGCACCGAGTTGAGCATGGAGAGAAATAGTCTGGAAGCCTTGTTCTTGTGCAAAATCTTCAGCTTCTTTTAGGAGAATGCTCCCCAGACCTTGACCTTGGTAGGCATCGAGTACCGCCATACGTTGGAGCGTAAGCTGAGTCAAGTCTTTATTCGGTAGTAGGCGTACGGTTGCTACTGCCTTGCCTTTGTCATCATATAGAACAAAGTGGATGCAGTAGGCTTCATTCGCATCAATCTCGATGGAGCGAGGAACACCTTGCCCCTTAACAAAAACAGTGTTTCGGATGGCTACGGCATCGAGGTAAGTTTCTGAGAGTGTATCTCTTGTATGTTTGATAATCATAGGGCAAGTGTAACAAAGTCTATAACTAATTGTCAACGAAAAAAAGCCCGATGCGAGGAGTTATCATCAAGCTTTTTATCTTGCTTTATTCTTTAATTTGTCGACCGTTTGTATCTTGGATAGGGCGGTTATTTTCAAATCCAAGGGTTTGGGTGAATTTTTCCACTTGTTCCTTGCTAACGGTTTCTTGATTCTTGAAGACAATCCAGTTAACACCCTCAGTACATGGCGGTGTTGTCAAGGAACCTTCGAAGTTGTAGTAGTCCTTGTCTTCAGGATAGAAATCATATAGTGAGATAGCCTGAGGAAGCTCAGTTTCTGTATTGGCCGCCTGAGGCATTTTATCCCATATTTGTTTTAAGGCTTGATTTTCATCGCCATAATTATAGAGAACCGAGACAACTGTGATTTTCCCATTATCTGTCTTATAGACGAAGTGCCCCTCTAGAGGATAAGTATGACCATCAATTTCATTCTCACTAGGTGCGTGAAAATGGAACTGCTGTAATTTATAGACATCATCACCAATCGTTAGGGTATTCTTTGGATTTTTAAAGCTGACTTCAATCGTATGCCCGTTATTTTCAACTTGAGCTTCTGATTCTTGATTATTAAGGTTTAGTTCTGGAAGATCAACGTCCTCAGCACCGGTGATATTGATCGGAGATTGTTCTTTACCATTTTTGCTGAGTTCATAATCTTTAGAAAGGTCACCCCAATGGTCTGGACCAGTAGAGCCAGTATACCCCCATTGAACGTCCTTGGGCTTTGAGGATTCGGTCTTGGTATCAGACTGGCAGGCTACGAGCAGGACAGTGCTTGCTACGAGAAACACTAATCCAATTAGCTTAAAACTTTTCTTATTCATTTGTCCTCCTTATACTCTTTAATCTTATAACAATGATAGTCTACGTGTTATTAGAAACCATCCGTTTGACAGTCATTGAGTATCGTTTCTCTAAGGTGCTTCTGAGAAGGAAGTGTTTGGAGATACCAAACGGAAACGCTTTTATTTTATAGCTTATCTTATAAAAAGTCAAATGTAAATGATAGTAGTTTTAGAAAAATGTAATGAAAACTAGTTTTTTGCAAAAATAAAAGAACCCGCTATTGCGAGCTCTTTATTTGTTTTATCCCAAAGCGTCGTCCATTGAAAGAACTTCGTGGAAGACACGTTGTGTCAATTCAGTTTTTTGTTCTGGAGTGAGGTATTTAGTGTTTACACAGTATCCAGAGATACGTACGATAACATCTTCACCGCTCATAATCTTTTCGTAAACGTCTGACAAGTCCATAACGTTCAAGTTAACGTGTTGTCCACCGTTTTCGAAGTATCCGTCAAAGGATAGTTACGAGGTTGTCAACTTGTTCGTCGTGAGTCTTACCAAGAGCACGAGGTGATACTTGAGTTGTCAATGAGATACCATCAGCTGCGTAACCGAAGTCAAGGCTTGCAAGTGAGTTCAAGTTTTGCAACCATCCACCTTTAGCTTTGTTAGATGGGTTAGCACCTGGTGAGAAGAATTCCAATTTAGACAAGTTCACTGAACCATCTTCGTTGAGGTATACCCCTTTGTGAACTGGAGAGTTACCAGTTTGTTTAGAGTAAGCAACGTTAGAAGTGATTGTAAGAAGTGAAACTGTAGCTTCTGCATCTTTGTAGAGTTTGTGGCTACGAAGACGAGTAGTGTAAGCTTCGATCAACCATTCTGCCAATTCGTTTGAACGTGGGTCATCTTCACCCCAACGTGGGTATTCACCGATTGTTTCGTAGTCGTAGATGTAGCCATCTTCGTCACGGATTGGTTTAACTGTAGCGTATTTGATTGCTGACAATGTATCGACAGTATTTGCGAAACCACAGATACCGAATCCCATGTTAGCACGTTGTTTAGTTGGCAAGAAGGCCATTTGAACAGCTTCGTAGTTGTACTTATCAGTCATGTAGTGGATGATGTTAAGAGCATCTACGTAAGTGTCAGTCAACCAGTCAAGAGATTTCGAAGTTAGCTTTAACAGTGTCAAAGTCAAGAACTTCGTCACGAACTGGTTCGATGTCAAATACTTTATAGTCTTTATGAACATCGTCGTAACCACCGTTCAAACCAGTAAGAAGGGCTTTAAGCACGTTAACACGAGCACCGAAGTATTGGATGTTGTGACGTTGTTCTTCGTTTTCTGGGTCAAGTGGTGATACACAACATGAGATACAGCTCATTTCACCGTATCCGTCTTTAGCCATAGTAGTCACACCTTCGTATTGGATAGAAGAGTGTTTGTGGCTCATGTGCATACAGTAGCGACGGAATGAGTAAGGCAATTTGTCAGTCCAAAGAACTGTCAAGTTTGGTTCTGGAGAGTTACCGATATTGTCAAGAGTGTTCAAGAAACGGTAGTCCATCTTAGTAACACGGTGACGTCCGTCAGCACCCATACCAGCCATAGAAGTTGTGATGAATGTTGGGTCACCTGAGTACAATTGGTCGTAAGCTTTTGTACGAGCAAACTTAACTGTACGAAGTTTCATAACGAAATCATCAACGAATTCTTGGATTTCTGATTCAGTGTAAGTACCACGAGCAAGGTCACGTTCTGCATAGATATCAAGAACGATTGGCACACGTCCAAGAGATGTAGCGGCACCGTTGATCACACGACATACTGCCATGAAGGCGATGTTTGTCCATTGGATAGCTTCTTTAGTATCGAAGGCTGGGCGACGAACATCTACACCGTAAAGGTCACCAAGGCGAACAACGTCTTGAAGTGCTTGGTATTGAAGGTTAACTTCTTCACGAAGACGGATAGTTTCTTCGTCGATTTCTTTGATAGCATTCCAGTCGTTAACTTTTTCTTGCATCAAGTAGTCGGCACCGTAAAGGGCAAGACGAGCATAAACCCCGATGATACGTCCACGTGAGTAAGCATCTGGAAGACCAGTAACTGTGTGAGCGTGACGTGCACGACGGATGTTTGAAGTGTAAGCACGGAAGATACCATCGTTAACTGTAGTTACGTATTTTGTGAAAATTTCGTGTACAGCTGGATCTGGTTCATAACCGTGTTCTTTCAAAGCAGTTTCCGCCATACGGATACCACCTTTAGGCATGAAGTTCAATTTGAAGAGCTCATCATTTTGGATACCATAGATAAGTTCATCTTCTTTTGAAATGTATCCTGCGTCAATGTCAGCGATTGAAGTTGGACGAGTATCCATTGGGAAGCGTCCTTCAGCTTCATAGCCTGCTTTAGTTTCATCTACGATTTTTTTAATTTTTAGAGAGCGTTCAGTTGGTCCTGCAAGGAAGCTTTCGTCACCATCATAAGGTGTGTAGTTTGCTTGAACGAAACGTGAAACGCTAGCTTTTTCTTTCCAGTCAGTTCCTTTAAAGCCTTCCCACGCTTTTTCAAAAACATCTGTGTTAGTTTTAACCGTTGCCATAGTTTGGATCTCCTATAATTCTAGTAACAAAATCATCTGTTACATTCTCTAGAAGTATTCTATCACACAGTAATCGCTTACACAACTTTAAAACTGTGTTTTTAGAGACATTCTTTTATAATACAGTTTTGAAAACGACAAATCTGTATTATAAATTTCTGTTTTTTGGTAGATTTTGGTATCATAAGGGGAGAATGCTTTGTAGTCCCAAAGTTTTATGTGAAAAGCTTTACAATGAGATAAATCTGAGAAAGGAGGCAGGGAGCCATGTTAGAGTTTCCTCTAATAAATGATACCAGTCGGAAAATCATCCATATTGACATGGACGCCTTTTTTGCTCAGGTCGAGATGAGGGCTGACCCCAGTCTAAAAGACAAGCCGGTTATTATCGGTCACGATCCTAGAAAAACAGGGGGACGTGGTGTGGTATCAACCTGTAATTACGAGGCTAGAAAATATGGTGTCCATTCAGCCATGTCTTCTAAGGAAGCCTATGAACGTTGTCCTAATGCTGTCTTTATCTCAGGAAATTATAGTCATTACCGAGAGGTAGGGATGCAGATTCGTGAGATTTTTAAACGCTATACCGACTTGGTAGAGCCTATGTCTATCGACGAAGCCTATCTTGATGTGACGATAAATAAACTTGGTATCAAATCGGCGGTTAAGATAGCCAAACTTATCCAGTATGATATTTGGCAGGAACTTCACCTGACTTGTTCAGCAGGCGTTTCCTACAATAAATTTATCGCCAAACTAGCCTCTGATTTTCAAAAGCCTGCTGGTTTGACGGTGGTGCTTCCAGAGGAGGCTCAGGAATTTTTGGAAAAGCTCCCTATTGAAAAGTTTCATGGGGTAGGTAAAAAGTCAGTTGAACGTCTTCACGACATGGAAATATACACCGGTGCCGATCTTCTGAAGATTCCTGAGATGACGCTGATTGATCGTTTTGGACGTTTTGGATTTGATCTCTTTCGAAAGGCTAGAGGGATTTCCAACAGTCCTGTTAGGCCCAATCGTGTCCGTAAATCTATCGGAAGTGAGCGAACCTATGGCAAGCTTCTTTATAATGAAGATGATATCAAGGCTGAGTTGACTAAGAATGCTAGGCGGGTAGCCGAAAGTGCTCAGAAAAATAAAAAAGTCGGTCGAATTATTGTCATCAAGGTCCGTTATTCGGATTTCTCAACCTTAACCAAGCGTATGACCTTGGACAAATCGACCCAGGATTTCGACACCATCGAAAGGATTGCTCACACCATTTTCGACCAGCTGGAGGAAAATAGCAGTGGTGTTCGTCTCTTAGGTGTTACCCTGACAGGTTTAGAGGACCAAGAGGGTAGGCAGTTAGATTTGGATGATTTGGAGTCATGATTTAGAAACAAAACAATATAATAGGTAGAGTTTTGCTTCATACTCTGAAAAGTGACCTTGAAGAATCATCAGACCTATGCTATCTTAAATAGTAACCAATAGAAATGAGGGAATAATCTTAATGAAAAAAGTTCTTACCTATTTAGGACTGATTCTGGCAGCTTGTTTGGTTCTTGTAGCCTGTGCTTCCAATAAACCAGCTGAGAAGAAAAAGGCGACACCAACTCCGACAGAACGTGCTAAAACTGATGCGACGATTTTGATTGACACCATGCTTGGAAAATCAAGTAACGGTTTTTCAAAACTCTACGGAGAAAATTACGAAACATGGACTGAAACGAATGTCTTTGAAAAACAGGTTGCAGACACTATTGAAGAGAAGGGGTATACACCGGAAGAAAAGTATACGTTTAAATACATTGAAGGTTATGATGCCAAGACACCAACTCAAGTACTTTCTAAGTTCCTTAAGGTCCGTCGTAATATGATTGGTAAGATTCAGGACTATAAGCTGAAGGATGTCAAAGTTAAGGGAAATGATGCGACAGTTACCTTTACTTCGCGTTCTGTTAGTGCCTATGGAGCTGCAGCTGCTGTTCGTACTCTCCTTATGAGTCTCTATGACAACGACATTGACAAGTTGAAACAATGGAATCAAGCTGATAACAACGATGTGGAAAAGGGTAAGGCCAAAGATCTCACAACGAAGTTCCTTTATGGTGAAAACTTTAACGGTGATTTGACGCAATTTAAGGACATTGATAAAGAAATGTCCTATACACCTTTGACAGGTGCTGATAATCTGGAAAAGACCTTCAAGCTTACCAAAGATGATGGTGGAAACTGGACTATTTCTGTAGAAGATTATAAAGAGCTTGCCGAAGCCTTGGTCGACCATGACGAATCAGGAAGCAGAGCCGTTTACGCCGAACGTATCCATAAGAATTTGTCAGACTATCAACCTGAAGATAGTAGCGACTCAAGCAGTAAGTCATCAGATAAGGATAAGTAGTGTTTTATTGGATTTGATGTTAAACATGTACGGAAAGCTGTTTTGGACGAAAGGAGTTGTCACATGAGTGGCAGCTTTTTTCTATCTTGTTATTCTTCCTCTCACCCCCTATAACCTTTATCTATCACCACTTAGGATTTTATTATTAGACGAGTTGGGATGAAGATGGTAAACTGTTATCACTAACTATTAATGAAAGTATCGAGGAATATAGATATGAAAAAATGGCTTGCAGGTTTAGGGATTCTTGGCTTGTCAGTTTTGACTTTGGCTGCTTGTGGAAACAAGAGTGACGGTAAGGCATCTGGTGAGAAGCAGACGATTACTGTTGCGACGGACTCTGATACGGCGCCCTTCACTTTCAAAAAAGGTGACGACTTCAAGGGGTATGATATTGATTTGGTCAAGGCTATTTTCAAGGATTCAGACAAGTATGAGGTCAAGTTTGTGACGACGCCTTTTGATTCCATCTTGACAGGGGTGGATTCTGGACGTTATCAGATTGCGGCTAATGACTTCAACTACAATGAAGAGCGTGCGCAGAAATATGGTTTCTCAGATCCGATTTCACGTTCTAACTACGCCATCACTAGTGCTGAGGGGACCAAGTATACCAGCCTAGACGATTTGTCTGGTAAGACGACAGAAGTACTTCCTGGCTCTAACTATGCTCAATTGCTTGAAAATTGGAACCATGCCAATTCGGACAAGACACCAATTACAATCAACTACGCTTCTAGCTCAACTGGTCTTTCAACACGTGTTCAACACATTCAAGAAGGAAAAATTGATTTTATCCTTTACGATGCGATTTCGTCTGAGTACATTGTCAAAGATCAAGGCTATAAGTTGTCAGTAAACAAGATAAAAGACGATATCGGTATGAAGACTGATGGTCTTGAATATCTTCTTTTCTCAAATGATAAGCAAGGTAAGGAACTCAAGACTTTTGTCAATAAACGTATCAAAGAACTTAAGAAGGATGGAACCCTTGCCAAACTCAGCAAGGAATACTTCGGTGGCGATTACGTCAGTGATTTGAAATAAGACTGTTAAAAGTTGAGACTGCTGTCTCAGCTTTTTGACGTTAATAAAGTTGAATTATCAGTGATATGATTTCCTTATCACTTTGATAAGAAAAGACTATTTCACAGACTTTCTGAGTCGTGCTAAAATGAATATTATAAAATTTATGATAAGATATTTGAACGGTTAGCTCTAGGCTAACCGACTTTTTTAGAAAGAAAGGGCGACATTGTGAAAAAAAGTATTGAAGTATTTAATCGGTTACCTTGGTACCTCCAAGTTGTCGTTGGCTTAATTGGTTTGAGAGTAGTTGTTGCTCTGGCTAATCTCTTATCATGGTTAGTGGAGATCCTTTGGGGCTATGTTTTGCAATTGGTTACAATTGTCTTCAAATGGATTGCATCTTGGATGCCAGCTGGTAAGCTCTTCTCATGGAAGGCTGTCTTTGATGCAGTTCCTCAGATTGTAGAACGCTTGCCTTTAACCTTGGGCTTGACCATTGCAGGTGCCTTCTTCGGTTTGATTTTGGCCCTTGTCTTTGCGGTTGTTAAAATCAATCGAGTACGTATCCTTTATCCAATTCAAGCCGTTTTTGTGAGCTTCTTGCGTGGGACACCAATCCTTGTCCAACTCATGTTGACTTACTATGGTATTCCACTCTTCCTTCGTTACTTGAATGGTGAGTTCGGTTTAGATTGGAACATTAATGAGATTCCACCAGCTATCTTCGCTATTACAGCCTTTGCCTTTAATGAAGCAGCTTACATGAGTGAGACCATCCGTGCAGCGATTCAGGCCGTTGACGCTGGGGAAATCGAAGCTGCCCGTTCTCTTGGGATGACATCAGCACAAGTTTACCGTCGTGTCATCATTCCAAATGCGGCAGTTATTGCGACACCAAGTTTGATTAACAGTTTGATTGGTTTGACTAAGGGAACATCACTTGCCTTTAGTGCAGGTATCGTCGAAATGTATGCACAGGCTCAAATCTTGGGTGGTGCCGACTACCGTTACTTTGAACGTTATATCTCAGTTGCCCTTGTATACTGGGCAATCTCAATCTTGATTGAGTACATTGGTCGTTCAGTTGAAATCACATGGCCATTAAGGCTCCTGAAGCGACTGACATTTCTGGCATTGGAGGTGACCGCTAATGATTAGTATCAAAAATTTGACCAAAGAATTTTCAGGACAAAAGGTTCTTGATGGCATTGATATTGACATTGAAAAGGGTGAAGTTGTAGCTCTTGTTGGTGCCTCTGGTGCAGGTAAGTCAACAATCCTTCGTAGCTTAAACTATTTGGAGCAACCTGATTCTGGTACCATTACCATTGATGATTTCAAGGTAGATTTCGAAACAATTACCAAAGAGCAAATCCTTACTCTTCGTCGTAAGTTGTCCATGGTGTTCCAACAGTTCAACCTCTTTGAACGTCGTACAGCCTTGGATAATGTTAAGGAAGGTCTTAAGATTGTTAAGAAACTTTCTGACGACGAAGCTACCAAGATTGCTAAAGAAGAGCTCGCTAAGGTTGGGCTTTCTAATCGTGAAAATCACTACCCACGTCACTTGTCAGGTGGTCAAAGCAACGTGTGGCCTTGGCCCGCGCCCTTGCAATGAAGCCTGATGTGCTCTTGCTTGACGAACCGACATCTGCCCTTGACCCTGAGTTGGTTGGTGAGGTTGAAAAATCAATCGCTGATGCGGCTAAGTCAGGTCAAACCATGATTTTGGTCAGTCACGACATGAACTTTGTTTATCAAGTAGCTGACAAGGTGCTCTTTCTTGAAAAAGGGCATATCCTTGAACAAGGAACACCTGATGAAATCTTTAACCATCCAAAAGAAGAACGAACAAAAGAATTTTTCGCTTCTTATTCAAAACAATATCTTTAAGATGGGATTTTTGTTACAATAGAAAAGGTAGTGGGATAGGACTACAGTTTAGTCCATAGTCAAAATCCCACAAGGATGATTAGGAACTTTTGAATGTTTCAAAGGCGACTATAGTCCAATCAGAGGCTGCATCGTGCAGTTATTACTAGTCGAATTTAGAGGTTGGAGAATGTTATCTCAGCCTTTTCTATTTCTCACTTTAGGATGATTTATGTTATTAAATATTTTTAAATTTTATCTCTTAGGCCTTGTGATTGCTTTCTTTGTGTGCTTGGTGATTGGTGCCATTTGGCTTGGATGGCGTGCGTTACGTCGTGCAGACAAAACTGTTAAGGAGCGTCAAGGTGCCCTCTATGATGCTATTATGATGTCGATGGTTTCGATTCCAGTTTTGGCATTTGCTTTTATGGCGATTCTTATCGTGCTGAATGCATAATTCTAGCTTTGTTGGCACATTAGGTGTAAGATATCTCTACAAGAAAATCATATAAGGAGTTACTCATGTACGATACAATTGTTATTGGAGCTGGTCCTGCGGGGATGACTGCAGCACTCTATGCAGCACGTGCCAACCTTAAAGTGGCAACTTTGGAGCAAGGTGCTCCTGGTGGACAGATGAATAACACGTCTGATATTGAAAATTACCCTGGTTTTGAAAGTATCTCTGGTCCAGAATTGTCAATGAAGATGTTTGAACCCTTGGAAAAATTGGGCGTTGAAAATCTTTATGGTATTGTGTCTGGTATCGAAGACAAGGGTGACTATAAAGTTGTTAAAACTGGTGATGAGGAGTACCAAACCAAGACAGTTATCATTGCGACTGGTGCCAAACACCGTCATATTGGTGTTGCTGGTGAAGAAGAGTACAACAGCCGTGGTGTATCTTACTGTGCGGTGTGTGATGGTGCCTTCTTCCGTAATCAAGACCTCTTGGTTGTTGGTGGTGGAGACTCTGCCGTTGAAGAAGGAATTTATTTGACACGCTTTGCCAATAGCGTGACCATTGTTCACCGTCGTGATGAATTGCGTGCCCAAAAGGTTCTTCAAGACCGTGCCTTCGCCAATGAAAAGGTCAAGTTTATCTGGGATTCAGTCGTTGAAGAAATCAAGGGTGATGATATCAAGGTTCGCAGTGTTGATATCAAGAATGTCAAAACTGGTGAGGTGACTAACCACGAATTTGGCGGTGTCTTTGTTTATGTGGGACTTGATCCAGTTTCAGATTACTTGACAGGTCTTGACATCACTGACCAAGATGGTTGGGTAATTACAGATGATAAGATGGCGACACGTATTCCTGGTATCTTTGCCATTGGGGATGTCCGCCAGAAAGACCTTCGCCAAATTACAACAGCCGTAGGGGATGGTGCCACAGCAGGTATCGAAGCATACAACTACGTGACTGCACTTGGTGATAAGTAAAATAAATGGAAACTCGGGAGGTTCTCGAGTTTTTTGTGTGGTCTTGTAGGTATTTAGCATGACTAGATTTCTTTGTGGCAACATCTATGTGTAATTTTTTGTTATAATAGAAAAGTCTTACTAAAAAACAGTAAAAACGAGGTGACCGACTTGCGTGTTGTAGCAGGTGAATTTGGCGGACGTCCGCTTAAAACGTTAGAAGGCAAAACGACTCGTCCAACAACGGACAAGGTCAAGGGTGCCATTTTCAATATGATTGGTCCTTTCTTTGATGGAGGGCGTGTTTTGGATCTTTTTTCTGGGAGTGGTAGTCTGGCCATTGAGGCAGTTAGTCGTGGCATGTCATCTGCTGTCCTCGTGGAAAAAGACCGTCGGGCACAAGCCATTATCCAGGAAAATATCAAGATGACCAAGAGTGAGAAGCAGTTCCAGCTTTTGAAGATGGACGCGGCGCGAGCGCTGACACAATTGACAGGAAAGTTTGACTTGGTGCTTTTAGACCCGCCTTATGCTAAAGAGCAGATTGTGGCCAATATTACTCAGTTAGAGGAGCAAGGGCTCTTGGCTGAGGAAGTTATGTTGGTTTGTGAGACGGATAAGGCTGTGGATCTGCCTGAAGAAATTTCAAACTTTGGGATTTGGAAACAGAAAACTTATGGTATCAGTAAGTGACCGTTTACGTGCGTTAGCCTTTGATAGGGAAGTTGTAGAAAGGAATGCTATGACAAAGATTGCTATGTTTACGGGGTCTTTTGATCCGATTACTAATGGGCATATGGATATTATTGCCAGAGCCAGCAAGCTCTTTGATGAGCTTTATATCGGTCTCTTTTATAATAAAAATAAGCAGGGCTTCTGGGATGTGGAGACTCGCAAGCGTATCTTGGAAGAGGTTGTGGCAGATCTTCCCAATGTCAAGATTATAACGGCTCACGATAGTTTGGCTGTAGATATCGCCAGAGATCTTGGGGTGACTTATTTGGTCCGAGGTCTTCGTAATGCGACAGATTTCGACTATGAAGCCAATATGGATTATTTCAATAAGGGGTTGGCACCTGAGTTAGAAACAGTTTATTTGATTGCCAGTCATGAGGTAACACCAGTCTCTTCAAGTCGTGTGCGTGAGTTGATTTATTTTGAGGGAGACATTAGTTCTTATGTTCCTCAAGCAGTTGTTAAGGAAGTGGAGGCCAAGCGTGGCAAACAAGAACGAATCTAAATCACTATTAGGGAAACTTTGGCGGATTAAGTGGTGGTTGTTAAGTATTTACGGTACTTTTCCTCCTATTTGCCCTCTTTTTCCCGCTAAATAATTATTATGTTGAGCTTCCGGGTGGTGCTTTTGATACCAAGGAAGTCTTGACTGTAGACAAGAAAGCTGATGATTCAAAAGGATCCTACAATTTTGTGGCGGTAGCTCAAACCAAGGCGACTTTAGCCTTGATGCTCTATGCTCAGCTTAATGATTTTGCAAAGCTTCAAACAGCTGAAGAGGCAACTGGGAAATTACTCTGATGAAGATTTCATGCGTATCAACCAATTTTACATGGAGACTTCCCAAAACCAAGCGATTTATCAGGGCTTGACTCTGGCTGGTAAGGAGGCTAGCTTGGAGTATATGGGTGTCTATGTGCTTCAGGTGGCTGACGATTCTAGCTTCAAGGGCGTCCTCAATATTGCGGACACGGTGACAGCTGTCAATGGCAAGTCTTTTGATAATTCTGCTGACTTGATTAAATACGTTCAGGGACTTAAGTTGGGTTCAAAAGTCAAGGTCACTTATACGACAGATGACAAAGAAAAGACTGCTACTGGTAAGATTATCAAGATTGCCAATGGTAAAAATGGTATTGGTATCGGTTTGACAGATCATACCGAGGTCAAAAGTCCTGAAAATGTGAAGTTTAAACTTGATGGTGTTGGCGGCCCAAGTGCGGGTCTTATGTTTACCTTAGCTATTTACGATCAGGTGTCTGGTCAAAATCTTAAGGCTGGTCGTAAGATTGCTGGAACAGGAACCATTGAAAAGGATGGTTCTGTCGGTGATATCGGTGGTGCCTACCTTAAGGTGAAATCAGCGGCTGATAGTGGTGCAGACATTTTCTTTGTACCAAATAATCCGGTAACCAAGGAAATGAAAAAGGCTGATCCGGATGCCAAAACCAACTATCAAGAGGCCAAGGAAGCTGCCAAGAAACTGGGAACCAAGATGAAAATCGTCCCTGTTAAAACAGCTCAAGAAGCCATTGATTATTTGAAAAAGACTAAATAAGAAGAGAGAGTAGGGCAGGCAGAAATCCATGATTTTTGTCTGAGTCTTACTCTCTTTTTTAGGTCAAAGTGTTATAATAGTCTTTATGAAAAAACGTTATAGAACAGTCAATGATTACTATCGTGAAATTTTTGGCGAAAAGATTTTCAAACTACCAATAGATGCGGGTTTTGATTGTCCCAACCGTGATGGCACAGTGGCTCATGGTGGCTGTACCTTTTGTACGGTATCGGGGTCTGGGGACGCCATTGTAGCTCCTGAGGCACCGATTCGTGAGCAGTTTTACCATGAGATTGACTTCATGCACCGCAAGTGGCCAGAAGTTCAGAAATATCTGGTTTATTTTCAAAACTTTACCAATACCCACGCGCCGCTTGAAGTTATCAAGGAACGCTACGAACAGGCTATCAATGAGCCTGGTGTTGTTGGTATCAATATCGGTACCCGCCCAGACTGTTTGCCAGATGATGTGATTGATTATCTGGCAGAACTCACAGAACGTATGCATGTGACCGTTGAACTTGGCTTGCAGACGACTTATGAAGAAACGTCAGAACTCATTAACCGAGCACACAGCTATGATCTTTATGTGGAGACGGTTAAGCGTGTGCGTGAGCGTGCGCCAAAGGCTGAGATTGTGTCGCATCTGATTAATGGGCTGCCAGGGGAAACCCACGAGATGATGGTGGAGAATGTTCGCCGTTGTGTGACGGACAATGACATTCAGGGGATTAAACTCCACCTCCTCCACCTGATGACCAATACGCGTATGCAAAGGGACTACCACGAGGGTCGTCTTAAATTGCTGAGTCAGGAAGAGTATGTGTCCATCATCTGTGACCAGTTGGAAATCATCCCTGAGGATATCGTCATTCATCGAATCACAGGTGATGCACCGCGAGATATGTTGATTGGTCCTATGTGGAGTCTCAACAAATGGGAAGTCCTCAATGCCATTGACAAAGAGATGGAACGTCGTGACTCATGGCAAGGGTGCAAAGTAGCTAACGAGAAGGAGGAAAAAGCATGATTAAACGACCAATTCATCTGTCTCATGACTTTCTAGCAGAAGTGCTGGATGATGAGAGTGTTGCTGTCGATGCAACCATGGGAAACGGTAATGACACAGCCTTTCTGGCTGGTCTTGCCAAGAAGGTTTATGCCTTTGACGTGCAGGAGCAGGCGCTCGAAAAGACTCGTCAACGCTTGTCGGACTTGGAAATTGAAAATGCGGAACTCATTTTAGATGGTCATGAAAATCTGGACCGTTATGTCACGGAACCGATTCGTGCAGCTATTTTCAATCTGGGCTATCTGCCATCTGCAGATAAGAGTGTTATCACCAAACCCCACACGACTCTTGAGGCCATTGAGAAAATTCTTGACCGCTTAGAGGTGGGTGGTCGTTTAGCTATTATGATTTACTATGGTCATGATGGCGGCGATATGGAGAAGGATGCTGTGCTTGAGTACGTTATCGGTTTGGACCAGCGTGATTTTACAGCCATGCTTTACCAACCCCTTAATCAAATTAATACCCCACCATTTTTGGTGATGTTGGAGAAATTACAATGATTACAGATATTAAAGAGAAGCTTGCAGATATGCAGGCCAAATATATAGATAAGCAAAGTGCCGAGGATACTTTAAAAAAGGTTGATAATCGTAAAACGGCTAAAATTAAGAAAAAGTTAGCTAGTCTTGAGGTTGAACGTTGCCATAAACTTTTGGCCAAAGAAGATGTCACTGCCATTGATAAAAAAATTAGTAAGCAAAAAGAACTATTCTCAAACTGTTGTCATAAGGAAGGGTAGGAGGAGCTATGCATTTATCATTAGCTTTGCTTGTTCTTCTTTTTAGCTTGATTTTATCGAATGTTATCAATCGTGTCTTTCCACGTCTTCCCCTACCTTTGATTCAAATTATTTTTGGAGTGGGTATTGGTTTTCTTTTGAAGGGACGCGCTTTCGAGCTTGAAACAGAACTTTTCCTAGCTTTCATTATTGCTCCCTTGCTGTTTCGGGAGGGTGAAGAAAGTGATATCACCAGTATTCTACGTAACTGGAAACTTATTCTATTTTTGATTTTTCCAGTTATCTTTGTGTCTACCTTGGGAATCGGTTATCTTGCTAAGGCCGTCTTGCCTGCTGCTGTGCCTTTGTCTGCCTGCCTAGCCATTGGGGCGGCTCTTGGGCCAACGGATTTAGTGGCCTATTCAGCTATTTCTAAACGTTTCAGTTTTCCAAAGTGGATTAGCTACATTTTGCAGGGGGAAGGTCTTCTGAACGACGCCTCTGGCTTGGTCGCCTTTCAGGTGGCGGTGACTGCATTGACCACAGGTACCTTCTCTCTCCTTGGGGCGAGCTGGAATTTGGTTATTTCTGTGCTTGGTGGTTTTTTAGTTGGCTTGATTACAGCCTTATTTAATCGTCTCTTTTTAACCATTTTGGACAATATGGATGCTGCTGATGTCACAGGTGCTCTCTTACTAGAGTTGGTACTACCGATTTCCTCTTACTTTGTAGCCGAGGAAATTCATGCTTCTGGAATTATTGCTGTTGTCGTAGCAGGGATTTCGCTTGCCAGTCGTTTCAAAAAAATCACCGTTTTTGATGCTAAGTTGGATAGTGTTTCTCATACGATTTGGGGAACCATTACCTTCATGCTTAATGGCATGGTCTTTTTCCTCTTGGGAACAGAACTTCCAACCCTAGCAGCCCCAGTACTGCGTAGCAGTACTTACGATAATCTCTGGATGCTTCTTGCTATCATCCTTCTAACAGCGACCATGTTTGGTATTCGTTTTGTTATGATTAGTGCAGTATTTGCTCAAAGAGCTTGGAGGGCCAAACGATCACTAAAAAAAATCTGGAAGGGTGCTACTCTGTTAACCTTTTCAGGTGTTAAAGGAACGGTTTCCATTGCAACCATCCTTTTGCTTCCAGTTGCCAATATGACTGCTCTGGAACATAGTCTTTTGCTTTTTACGGTAGCGGGTGTGACCTTGCTGAGCTTCTTAACAGGGATTTTAGTCCTACCTAAGCTAGCGACTGGACCAGCGCACACGACCAACCATTATATGCAGATTGCCATTCTCAATGATGTGGTCGATGAGTTGGAAAAAGATCTAAAACAGTCTACCAATCAAGGGGCTGTCTATGCTACTATTGACAACTACAATCAACGCTTGGAAGATTTAATCTTGGAGCAGGAATCAAATGATGTCAAAGAAGAGTTGGCCAATATCCGAGTAATGATTATGGAAATTGAGAGTGAGGGTCTGGAATATGCCTACAAGAAGGGTAAGATTTCAGAACTCGAATACAATCTCTACCAACGTTATATCAAGGGCTTGGAACGTCGTATCAACCGTGGTTTTGTCTCTAGCCTTTCTTACGCCCTAGCTGTCTTTGTGCGTGGCCTTCGTAGATTGTTACACTTAGCTCTTACTTTCAAGTTTCATATTGATCAGGATGAAACGAGAAGAGGTCCTAGGTTGACGGAAGAAAACCGCGACCATATGACTGAGCTCTATTTGACAAATACTGAGCAGATTTTGGAAGCCCTGAGTAATCTGGAAGGTGTTTATCATTCAGATCTCTTGTCTTATCTGAAACGCAGTCGCCTTCAAGAGGCTGAGATTATTCAATCAGGTGCCTTTGTTGAGCGGGTTATCACCCATCTTCATCCAGACAATATTGATGAAATGTTGCGTGGCTACTATTTGGAACGTAAGGTTATCAACGAGTACGAGCAGGCTGAACTTATTTCTAGCCGTTATGCCAAGCAGCTTCGTAAGGAAGTCAATACTTTGGAGGATTACTCTCTCAAAGAAACTAGCAACACGTTAACCTATGATATGATTAATCTGGCTCGAGGTCGAGCTTAAGCAATGAATGTTATCACAAAAAGAAGCCAAGAAAAATTTTGGCTTCTTGTTCATATATTTTTATAGAACAGCTTGTCGTTCCAGCCTTAATTTTGTATGGCGTATCGAAAATAAAAGAGGAGTAGTGATAAAAGAACAAGTCCCCTAGACATTATCTGGGGGACTTGTTTCTTTGAGTGATTTTTATAGAAGAGGGTTAATGTAAAAACGATGGTCATCAATTGGAATAATTTGAACAGGATTTTGGTAGAAGTCAGCTAAAACTTCCGGTGTGATGATATCATTTTTTGGTCCTTGTGCCACGATTTTTCCTTGACGGAGTAGGAGGATGTGGTCCATTTTTTCAGTGATTTCTTCAGCATGGTGGGTGACGTAAAGGACCAGTGGTGCGTGAGGAAGCGAGGTGATACGGTCAATCTGACGTAAGAGCTTTTCGCGGGCAAACAGATCCAAGCCAACAGTTGCTTCGTCAAGGATGATGATGTCGGGATCTTCCATCAGACTACGAGCAATTAAACAGATTTGCTTTTCTCCCTGAGAGAGACCACGGTATTTACGACCAATCAAATCACCAGCACCAAGTGAAGTCAGCATATCCTTGGCTTCTTGTAGCTCTTTGTCTCCATAGGCTTTGTAGAGGATTGAGCTCTTGTATTTACCTGTAAGGACGATTTTTTCAGCTGTCATATGTTGAGGAAGACGCTCAGTGATGAAGGAGCTGACGATACCGATATGTTGACGAAGACCTGTGATGTCTCCATTCCCAAAGGTGTAGCCTAGTATCTCAGCCTTTCCCTCAGAAGGAAAGAATTCAGCTGTCAACAAACGTAGGAGGGTTGATTTTCCAGCACCGTTAAGTCCCAGAATAGCCCAAGTTTGACCTTTTTCAACTGTCCAGTTAAGGCCAGACAAAAGTGTTTTTCCTTGGCGGGCCAAACTGACATTTTCTAATCGTATAAGTGACATAAGTCTCTCCTTTGATGATAAATTACTCTAATTATAGCATAAAATAGACACCTTTATTGGGAAATTATGGTATAATGAAAGTCAGAATTTTTTTTTTAGAGGAGAAGAAAAAATGGAAGACTCGAGTGGTCAGTCCTTATTATTTCAATCTATTTTACTACTAATTTTAACCTTGCTTACAGCCTTTTTCTCAGCATCTGAGATGGCTCTCGTATCACTTAACCGCTCACGTGTAGAGCAAAAGGCAGAAGAAGGTGATAAGAAATTTATTCGCCTACTCAAGGTTCTTGAAAATCCAAACAACTTCCTATCAACTATCCAAGTTGGTATTACCTTTATTAGCCTCTTACAGGGGGCCAGTCTCTCTGCGTCACTAGGTGCAGTGATAGCGACTTGGTTTGGTCATGTGGCTTGGGCTAAGACAGCGGGTAGCATGATTTCTTTGGTTGTCTTGACCTATATCTCTATCGTTTTTGGGGAACTTTATCCAAAACGTATCGCTATGAATCTCAAGGAAAATCTAGCCATCTACTCGGCACCTGTCATTATTGTTACAGGTAAGATTGTTAGTCCCTTTGTTTGGATTCTTTCGGCGTCAACCAATCTTTTGTCTCGTTTGACACCTGCGACCTTTGATGATGCAGATGAACAGATGACACGTGATGAGATTGAGTACATGTTGACAAAGAGTGAGGATACACTTGAGGCTGAAGAAATTGAAATGCTCCAAGGGGTATTCTCTCTTGATGAATTGATGGCGCGTGAGGTTATGGTTCCTCGTACAGATGCCTTCATGATTGATATTGAAGACAACACTCAAGAAAATATCCAAGCTATTCTCAAGGAAAGTTTCTCTCGTATTCCTGTTTACGAAGATGACAAGGATAAGATTATCGGTGTCATTCATACTAAAAACCTTCTAAAAGCAGGTTTTGAACTTGGTTTTGAAAATATCAAACTTCGTCGAATCATGAATGAACCACTCTTTGTTCCTGAGACTATCTTCGTAGATGATCTCTTGGCAGCCTTTCGTAACACCAATAATCAGATGGCTATCTTGCTTGATGAATACGGTGGCGTTGCTGGTCTTGTTACCTTCGAGGACCTTTTGGAAGAAATCGTTGGTGAGATTGACGACGAAACAGATAAATCTAGTGTGGAAGTTCGTGAAATTGGTGAGAATACCTATATTGTCGAGGGAGCTATGACTCTTAACGACTTCAATGAACATTTTGATACAGAACTTGAGAGTGATGACGTTGATACTATCGCAGGTTATTATTTGACTGGTGTGGGAGCCATTCCAACTCAAGAAGTCAAGGAACACTATGCAGTTATCAACAAGGACAAACACCTCGAATTTATCAATGATAAGGTTAAGGATGGTCGTGTAACCAAACTTAAGGTAATCATCACGGCAGCTCCAGAAGAGGCAGAAGAATAGTTTTCTACATGTTTTTATTAGAAAATATTGGAACTTAAAGCGACTATTTACTAATTAGGCACTTTCTCTCATTATGAGTGAAAGTGCTTTTTCTTATCTATCTTGGAATATCAGCTTATCAAAATAATAAGATTAGAAAACGTCTATAAAACACGTCATAAAGCCTTTTTTACCTATCAAAACTGCCGGACTTTGTCAGGAAAACAACCATAATTTTGAAGATAATCTAACATTTTTCAGCGTATTGATAGATTTAGAATAAAAATAAATAAGATTTTAATTAAAACAGTCTTTTATTACTTTTTTATGGTAGAATATAAATTAACTGATAAATGAAAAAAGGAGAATCTTGATGGCTTCTAAAAAATCTATATATAGTAGCTTGCTTTTACTCACCCTTACCCTAGGAGCTTTTGTACCAGTAACTTCTTTTGCGGACGATGGTATTGCGACAAATGATGCTGTTCTTACACAACCAACGACAGATCGTGCAGTAACTGGTCCTTCAACAGCCCCAAGTGATGGAGACTTGGCTCGTAGCAATGATTCAAACACAGGTGCGGCAACGCCAACAACACCAACACCTACAGTTCCTGAAGTACCAGCTGAACCAACAACACCAGCAACTCCAGAAACACCTGCGACACCGGCTCCAACAGCTGATTCATCTACAAAACCAGCTGATAAACCAACTGAGAAACCAGCCGATAAGCCGGAAGACCCAGCTTCAGCAACTGATAAAGGGACAAGCGAAGCACCTCAAAACCCTGAAACTCCAGCAGTGAATGTTAATGGACAACCTGTTGTTACTGTAACACCGACAGCTCCAGTTATCACTGCAGCTGGCCAAACAATTGTGTCTACACAAAATAGCCAAATTGTTATCGCTAACACTGATGGTACAACAAGTGTTGTTGCTCCTGAAACAGTAGGATTCAAAGTGAACGCTGACGGTACATTGACTGGTAAAGATGCTAAGGTAAGGAAGTTACACTTCCTAAGACTGGTGAAGCATCAACAGTAATCTTGACAATGGTAGGAACATTCTTCCTTGCTGCTGCAGCCTTTTTGGGGCTTAAGAAACGTGCCTAGTAATATAGATGATAAAAGACTGGATTTTTCCAGTTTTTTTGTTTTTCTTCTGGTATAGTATAGATATTCCTTAATTTCAGATGTATTATAGTATAACCTTTGCCTGAATTCAGGCAGATATGGAGCATGTTTCTGATAAAAGAGGTATAATAAAAACATGTAAAAAGCGTTTTCAAGGAGGCTGCCATGGCAGAAATTGATTACAGTCAGGTGACTGGACTTGTTCATTCAACCGAAAGTTTTGGATCCGTAGATGGTCCTGGTATCCGTTTTATTGTTTTCATGCAAGGCTGTAAGATGCGTTGCCAATATTGTCATAACCCAGATACTTGGGCTATGGAGTCAAATAAGGCTGTTGAACGTACAGTTGAAGATGTCTTAGATGAGGCTCTTCGTTTCCGTCATTTCTGGGGTGAGCATGGTGGTATCACTGTATCAGGTGGTGAGGCCATGCTTCAGATTGATTTTGTCACTGCCCTCTTTACAGAGGCTAAAGAAGCTAGGGATTCATTGTACGCTTGATACTTGTGGGTTTGCTTACCGCAATACTCCTGAGTATCATGAAGTTGTTGACAAACTTTTGGCTGTTACTGACTTGGTCCTACTTGACATCAAAGAGATTGATCCTGAACAACACAAGTTTGTGACCCGTCAACCTAATAAAAATATTTTGGAATTTGCTCAATATCTGTCTGATAAACAAGTTCCAGTCTGGATTCGCCATGTTTTGGTACCTGGTTTGACAGACTTTGACGAACACTTGGTTAAGCTTGGTGAGTTTGTAAAAACCTTGAAAAATGTCGATAAATTTGAAATTCTTCCCTATCATACAATGGGTGAGTTCAAATGGCGTGAGCTCGGTATTCCATATCCTTTGGAAGGGGTCAAACCACCAACGGCAGATCGGGTTAAAAATGCCAAAGCTCTCATGCACACTGAAACGTATCAAGAGTATAAAAATCGTATCGGTGTTAAAACCTTGGATTGAAAAAGAAGCTCTTGACAAGAGCTTTTTAACTTTGCTATTATTTAGGGAGCAATAAAGAGTAGGTAAATTATGTTTCGTATTTTAAAATTTGATGATGACTTTGTTTATCTCAGTCATCCTGACGGGCGACTTAAGAAAATAGATCGCACGCTTTTTGATTTTGATATAAAATTAGGAGACCGTATAGATGTCTATCAGGATGGGGACTTGACAGTTGTTACTCCGGCAGAAGTCCAAACGGACTTGAGCCTAGAGGGAGACAAATCTGTTAAATCACACCTCTTGCAGGGGATTTTAGATCTTTTCCTTGAGACCCTTAATATTCACAATAATCATTTGGGTGACTTGAAGAAGATTTTCACACAGTTATTGATTACACTCTTCATGGCTTGGAGCTTGTTGGGAGTTATTCTGGTTGAGATTCTTCTCTTTGCAGAGTCAATTATTGTCTTCCTATGGAGACTCTTGGTTCGTCTTATTAAGTGGATGCATATTAAAGACAATACTAAGGTCTTGATTGATGAGACGCAAAAACGTCATGCTAAGCGTGAGCGTCAAAAAGCCCAAAGACGTGAGCAGGAAAGACGTCGTCAGGAAGAACTTGAAGAACGTGAATATCTTCGTGAAACAGAACGTCAAAAGGAACTCATGATTGTTGAAGCTAGCCTTAGTCAGGAAGCAGAGCGTGAGAGCCTTTCAACTAGTCTTGCTTTGGAGCAAGCAGGTGCCTCAAGTCAATCTGCTAGTGAAGACTTGGCCGAAGAAAGCCAGTCAACTTCAGAGTCAGAAGTGATGTCTGAATCAGCAAAGTCTGAAAAATAGAACAAAAAAAAGAACTGAGATTTAGGATCTCGGTTCTTTTTCATATGAGAAAAGCACCAGAGGTGCTTGTGAGAGGTGACTAAAGTGTTTTTTCAGAGTCACGAACAATGAGCAAGTCAACTTTTGCGTGACGGAGAATGTATTCAGAAGATGAACCAATAAGCAAGCGTTCAAAAGTATTGAGACCTGTGGCACCAACCATAATAAGGTCAACATTTTCCTTATCAGGGATATCAACAGCCAAGAGGCTCTTAGGATTACCGAACTCAATAACTTTGCGAATCTTGGTTAAACCAGCTTCTCTGGCTTGGCGTTCAAAGTCAGCCAAAACAGCTTTAGCTTCGTCTTCTAGTTTTTCATAGATGTAAGAGTCGAAAGTCGCAACGCTTTGAAGGGCGCGTGTATCGATAACGTGTACCAATAGTAACTGAGCATTATTACGTTTTGCAACGTGCACACCTTTAATAAAGGCCAGTTCTGATTCGTAAGAACCGTCGACAGCTACCATAATACGTTCATATTGTTGAGACATAAGCTCTACCTCCTATCTTTAGCTTTATTATACTCCTTTAATTTAAAAAATGAAAGCGTTGTTATGGATTTTCTGAAATCTTTTTTTGACTGCTTACTTTAGGACGCTCTTAGTAATGTGAAGATTTCAGTATTATCTAAAAATTGAAGATTGCTTGAAAAAGAGGTATAATACAATCTGTTATTAGCTTCGTAAGAAACATGATAATTAAACAATAGGAAGACAAGTCTTCAGAAATGATACCAAATGGCTGAGCCTAAATAAAGTTGGTGTCAATAAAAGTGGAAATCCCCATCAGGTGTTGAATTTTCTTATTTTCTGCTAGATGTATCTGCTTTTAGTATCTTTTGAAAGGATTAACTTATGAAAACATTTGATAAATCATCAAAGTTGGAACACGTTGCCTATGATATTCGTGGACCAGTTTTGGATGAAGCCAACCGTATGATTGCTAACGGTGAAAAGATTCTTCGTCTTAATACGGGAAATCCTGCGGAATTTGGCTTTACAGCACCGGATGAAGTCATTCGTGATCTAATTATGAATGTTCGTAACAGTGAAGGGTATTCGGATAGTAAAGGGATTTTCTCAGCTCGTAAGGCGATTATGCAGTATTGCCAGTTAAAGGGATTCCCAAATGTAGATATTGATGATATTTATATTGGTAATGGTGTTTCAGAGATGATTTCCATATCTATGCAGGCCTTGCTTGATGATGGAGATGAGGTCTTGGTCCCAATGCCAGATTATCCTCTTTGGACAGCCTGTGTCAGTCTAGCAGGCGGTAATGCCGTACACTATGTATGTGATGAAAAATCTAACTGGTATCCAGATATTGATGATATCAAATCAAAGATTACGTCAAATACTAAGGCAATTGTAGTCATCAATCCTAATAATCCTACAGGTTCGCTCTATCCTAAGGATGTTCTTGAACAGATTGTGGATATTGCTCGACAAAATGATTTGATTATCTTTGCGGATGAGATTTATGACCGCTTGGTTATGGATGGTAAGAAACATACTGCAATCGCTAGTCTTGCACCAGATGTCTTCTGCGTGTCTATGAATGGTCTTTCTAAGTCTCACCGCATCTGTGGTTTCCGTGTGGGTTGGATGGTTCTCTCTGGACCTAAAAAGAATGTCAAAGGCTATATTGAAGGGCTTAATATGTTGGCTAACATGCGTCTCTGTGCCAACGTGCTCTCTCAACACGTTATTCAGACTTCACTTGGTGGCTACCAATCCGTTGATGAGCTCTTGATTCCTGGTGGGCGTATCTATGAACAACGTGAGTTTATCACGAATACCGTAAACGCTATTCCAGGGCTATCAGCTGTTAAGCCAGATGCAGGGCTTTACATCTTCCCTAGGATTGACCGTAACATGTATGATATTGAAGATGATGAAGAATTCTGTCTTCGTCTCTTGAAGAAGGAGAAGGTTCTCCTAGTTCCAGGTAAAGGCTTTAACTGGAATGAACCAGATCACTTCCGTATTGTCTATCTTCCTCGAGTGGAAGAGTTGGCTGATCTCGGTAATAAAATCGAACGTGTCTTGTCATATTACAAGCGCTAAATTTGTGAAAACTGGACAAAAAGGCTTGTCCGGTTTTTATTGTTTCTAAAAGGGGGATATATTTGAGCAAAATATGAACATTCTTCCTAAAAATGCCATAATATACTTAATATAATGAATAGTAGAATAATAAATAATTTTCAGACAATTGTTTGCAATTTCTGGGTTAAGTGTGCTATAATGATAGGGCTAGTAGGTCTTGCGTAGGATAATTGCTACAAGGCCTGATATTATTAAGACTACAAATAGAAAGTGAAGACAATAAATATGGCAAATTTGCTGGCTAAAACACGTAAAATTACATCTATCTTGCAACGCTCAGTAGACAGCTTGGAAGGAGATCTTCCATACAACAATATGGCTGCTCAATTGGCGGATATCATTGATTGTAACGCTGCTATCGTTAATGGTGGTGGTGCTCTCCTTGGTTTTGCCATGAAGTACAAAACCAACAATGATCGTGTGGAAGAGTTTTTTGAAGCCAAACAACTTCCAGAAGAATACACACGTGGTATCAGCCGTGTTTATGACACTCAAGAAAACATTGGTATTGACAGTGACTTGACCATTTTCCCTGTGGAATCAAAAGATGACTTCCCAGATGGTTTGACTACAATTGCCCCAATCTATGGTGGTGGTATGCGTCTTGGTTCTTTCATCATTTGGCGTAACGACCATGATTTTGTGGATGAAGATCTTATCTTGGTTGAGATTGCCTCTACAGTAGTTGGGTTGCAGTTGTTGAATCTTCAAACAGAGAACTTGGAAGAAACAATTCGTAAACAGACAGCTATTAACATGGCTATTAATACCTTGTCTTACTCAGAAATCAAGGCAGTTTCAGCTATCTTGAATGAGTTGGACGGTTTGGAAGGTCGCTTGACAGCGTCTGTTATCGCTGACCGTATCGGAATCACACGTTCAGTTATCGTTAATGCCCTTCGTAAGTTGGAATCAGCTGGTATTATTGAGAGCCGTTCACTCGGTATGAAAGGGACTTATCTTAAAGTCCTTAACGAAGGTATCTACGATAAATTGAAAGAATACGAATAAGAAGAATACTGAAGGAAAGTGAGGTAGGAGGAACCTGCCCCACTTTTTTAAAAGGAGAAAGTAATATGACAAAGGCATTGATATCAATTGATTACTCTTATGATTTTGTGGCAGATGATGGGAAGTTGACGGCTGGAAAGCCTGCCCAAGCCATTGAAGACCGCATTGCCCAGGTAACTCAAGTAGCCTATGATAATGGGGCCTATATCTTCGTTGCTATGGACCGACATGATGAAGGAGATACCTTCCATCCTGAAACCAAGCTCTTTCCACCGCACAATATTGCAGGGACGTCTGGGCGAGAACTTTATGGTAAGTTAGCTAGTGTATATGATGCTATCAAGGATGATAATCGTGTCTTTTGGATGGATAAGCGACACTATTCAGCCTTTTCGGGAACGGATTTAGATATTCGTTTGCGTGAGCGTCGTGTGACGACAGTTGTTTTGACAGGAGTTTTAACGGATATTTGTGTCCTACATACAGCCATTGATGCCTATAATTTAGGCTATGATATCGAGGTTGTAGCGAGTGCAACAGCTTCCTTGACGCCTGAAGCTCATGACTTTGCTATTGGGCATTTTAAGAATGTGCTTGGAGCAACAATTGTGGAGTAAGAAGATTTATGATTGAGAGTGGGAATCTGGCCTACTCTCGTTTTTTATCTAAAATCATAGGATAGTATCAGTTTTTCGTAGTTTACTATAAGAAAACGATTACAGGCTATTGTATACTATTACTATATTAAGTCGAAATATATAAGAGGTAGAATAATGACTAAAAAATTAACTTTTCCTGACGGATTTTTGTGGGGTGGAGCGACAGCGGCCAACCAATGTGAGGGGGCCTATGATGCTGATGGGCGTGGTTTAGCCAATGTTGACGTGGTGCCAATTGGTGAGGATCGCTTTTCAATTATCACTGGACGTCGTAAGATGTTTGATTTTGAGGATGGCTATTTTTATCCAGCCAAGGAAAGTATCGACATGTATCATCGTTACAAGGAAGATATTGCTCTTTTTGGTGAAATGGGCTTTAAGACCTATCGTCTTTCTATTGCTTGGTCACGTATTTTTCCTAAGGGTGATGAAGCTGAGCCAAATGAAGCTGGGCTTGCCTTTTACGAGGACCTCTTCAAAGAATGTCACAAGTATGGCATTGAGCCTTTGGTGACAATCACACACTTTGATTGTCCCATGCACTTGATTACAGAGTATGGTGGCTGGCGTAACCGTAAGATGCTTGGTTTCTATGAAAATCTTTGCCGTACCCTTTTCACACGTTATAAAGGTTTGGTTAAGTACTGGCTCACATTCAATGAAATCAATATGATTCTCCATGCACCATTTATGGGAGCAGGACTCTGCTTTGAAGAGGGTGAGAATGAGGAACAGGTTAAATACCAAGCAGCTCACCATGAGTTGGTAGCTTCAGCTATGGCGACGAAGTTGGCCCATGAGATTGATCCTGAAAATAAGGTTGGTTGTATGTTGGCAGCAGGTCAATATTATCCAAATACAGCCCACCCACGTGATTACTGGGCAGCCATGCAAGAAGATCGTAGTAGCTATTTCTTTATTGATGTTCAGGCTCGTGGAGAGTATCCAAATTATGCTAAGAAGCAGTGGGAACGTGATGGCATTGAGATTGAGATGACTGAAGAAGATTTGGCCCTTCTTAAAGAGCATACTGTAGATTTTATCTCCTTCTCTTACTATGCAAGTCGTGTGGCTTCAGGTGATCCAGAAGTTAATGAAAAGACAGCAGGAAATATCTTTGCCTCTATTAAAAATCCATATTTGGAAGCTTCAGAGTGGGGCTGGCAAATTGACCCACTAGGTCTTCGTATTACCCTTAACGTTATTTGGGATCGTTACCAAAAACCGATGTTTATTGTTGAAAATGGTCTTGGTGCTGTGGATACACCAGATGAAAATGGCTATGTTGAAGACGATTATCGTATCGATTACTTGGCAGCCCACATCAAGGCCATGCGTGATGCTATCAATGAAGATGGTGTAGAGCTTTGGGGCTACACAACATGGGGCTGTATCGACCTTGTTTCTGCTGGAACTGGTGAAATGAAGAAACGTTATGGCTTCATCTATGTAGACCGTGACAACGATGGTAATGGTAGCCTGAAACGCTCTAAGAAGAAATCATTTAACTGGTATAAAGAAGTTATCGCAAGTAACGGTGCCTCTGTAGAATAGTCTATGAGTTGAGAGGTGTTCGCTGTTTTAAACCACGTGCTAGTCTGAATTCTATTTTACGCGTTTAACGAACACTAAAAGAAAATTGATCTCCAATTAAAGTCAGCCTTAGGGTTGGCTTTTTTTGTAAGAGATAGAAATTGTAATGTTTTCTAAAAAATGATATTCTTATTAGAGTTTGAGAGGAAGAAAACATGGGGAAAAAATCAGTTGTATTTGTAGCAGAGCTATCCTACATGGAAAAGTTAGAGGTAGCTCTTAAATCTTTGTGTGCACATAAAGGGCAGTGGAAAATTTATGTGCTAAATGAGAATTTACCAACAGAATGGTTTACGCTGATGAATCGTCGCCTAGAGGCTATTGATTCTGAAATTCTCAATTGTCGTGTGTCTGCCGAAAGCTTTAAACAATTTTCGCTTCCAAGTGCGCATATACATTATGCGACTTTTTTCCGTTATGCAATTCCTGAGTTTGTTCAAGAAAATCGCGTTCTCTATTTGGATTGCGATATGATTTTCACGCAGGATTTGTCACCACTTTTTGAAGTGGATCTTGGCGGATTTGGTATTGGAGCGGTAGTGGACCGTCCGACGACGACAGATGGGTTTAACGCTGGTTTGATGGTTATCGATACCGATTGGTGGCGACAACACGAGGTGACAGAGTCTCTTTTTGAATTGACAAAAGAGCATCATCAAAATGTTTATGGGGATCAAGGAATCTTGAATCTTTATTTCAAGGATGCTTGGTATCAACTCCCATGGACCTATAATCTCCAAGTGGGTTCTGATAAGGACCAGTATGGTTATGGGGATTTGGAATGGTATGATGCTTTTAAAGGGGTACCAGCAGTTATTCATTACACTTCCCACAATAAGCCTTGGACGTCGAAACGCTTCAATCGTTTCAGGGATATTTGGTGGTTTTATTATGCCCTATCTTGGGAAGAAATCTTATTGAGAAAGCCATCCTTAAAGCTTAGCTTTAGTGATATGGTAGGTGATTTTCCTTACCATACGGCGATTTATACTAATACTGCAGACATCTTTGAATTGGAACATTTGCTTCAGGCTCTTCCGGATGTAGCTTTTCATGTTTTGGCTCATTCTCATTTCGGGTTTAATTTGGTGAAATTGGAGCAGTATCCAAACCTTATTCTCTATCCATCCTTTGATCCATTGACCAGTCGAAAGGTTTTGGAAAAAATAGATTTTTATTTGGATATCAACCCATTTGACGAGGTTGATCATATCACAGAAACGATTCATCAGTTGCGTCTTCCAATTTTCTCTTTTGAAGGGACCAATCATGACCACACTGGAAAAAATCAAGTGTTCAAGAATGACCAAGTAGACCAAATGGTAGAGGCAGTTCGAGACTATATAGATACGATTGAGAGATAGACCATGGAAAATAAAGAAGTAGTGAGTATTGTGATTCCCATTTATAATGTGGAAGCTTACCTGAAGCAGTGTTTGGAAACGATAGTGAATCAGACTTATCCAAACCTTGAAATCATTCTTGTCAATGATGGTTCTCCTGACAATTCAGAGGAGATTTGCAAGGAATTTTTCAAGAGAGATTCGCGTATTCGCTATGTGCGACAAGTTAATGGGGGCTTATCTGTAGCCCGAAATACAGGAATTGACTTAGCCACAGGTGATTACATCACTTTTGTAGACCCAGATGACTGGGTAACAGAGGATTATGTGGAGACCTTATACACTCAGCTTAAAAAGTATGAAGCAGACGTTTCTATTGCCAACTATAACTTGTTCAATGAGAGTACAAGTAAGTTTTTGATTAAGGTAACGGAGAACGATTATTCTGAAACCCTCTATGAAGGAAGAGACATCATAGATCAGGATGCCATTCAAGAGACACGAGATATGGCTTGGGCATGTGCCATGATGAAACTTTATAAAATCTCCTTGTTTGAGGCTCTTCGTTTCCTGTTGGTAAGAATGTCGAAGATAACTTCCTTATGTATAAACTATTGTTAAAAGCAAATCGTGTGGTTCATACTGAGAAATGTATCTACTGGTATCGAGTGGGACGTAAGGATACGCTGTCACAGGTCTGGACTGAGAAGCGTGTTTTAGATGAGATGGAAGCTAAGAATGAAAAACTAGCTTTGCTAGGTATGTTGGGTTATGATTTGACCTGGCACCGTTATATTTATAAGACGCGTCTAAAACGGGCGATTGAAAAGATGGAAGAAGCTAATCTTCAAGATACTGAGACCTATAAGACGGCGCAGGTTAACTTGAGATTTTTGGAGCAATAAAGGTCGAGGGTTAAGCTATTTATAGCTTGGATTAGTCAGAAAGGATAACTATGCTCATTATTGCACAAGAACCCAGTCAGGCAACGGAAAAACTGAGAAGATTACTAGATTCCTTTGGCATTCAGTCGCGTGTGTTTTATACGAATTTTGAAACGGATATTGATAAGGACACTATTAGTTTAGCATCGTCATTTATTTATTCCTCTGAGGAAGATTATCAAGGGAAACCACTCTTTTTTAACGATTTGTCAGTTCCTCTATATTGGGAATTGTGGACTTTGGGGATTACGACCTATATTTTTGATGGTCAAGACCGTCGTGCTAGTGTCATTTTTCGTGACAATCTAAAGGAACGTACGGTCAAACAAGTCCAATGGTTTGGACAAGGGGAAAAAGTTGTTGCGATAGACGACTATAATCGCTATGGCTGGCGTACCAAACAGCGTCTTCTGGATGATCAGGGACAAGGCATTATGGATATTTACTTTAATCGTAATCAAGAAGAGGCCTTGCTTCACTATATTCAAGATGGGTACTTGATTGATCAGGGATCTGAAGGAAGAGATAGGATTTTCTCGGGTAGGGAAGAATTAACTAAGGTTGTTTTGAATCAAATCCTAAAGTCAGACGAAGCTATCATCTGTATGGATTCCAATCTAATCCCGATTTTGAAGACCTTGAATGCTAATCGTCTGGTCTATTGCTCCGACAGTCATGATGGTCTTGAGTTTATTCAAAGTCAAGTGAATCATGTTTTGATTACTAATTATTATCCACAAGAGGAACGTTGGTCAGGCATGATTTATTTAGCTGGTGCTAAACAAGAAGGTTCTCAGACTTTTGTGCCTCAGGCTATGGTGATGACTGCTTCTGAAAATATTGAGGGACTAGCTGACTTGGTTGATGCTTTTCCGGATATTGACTTTCACATCGGAGCCCAAACTAGTATGGGACCTAAATTGACTTGTCTCGAAGATAAGGGAAATGTCCATCTTTACCCAGGGATTCGTCAAGAGAAATACCAAGAGCTACTAAGGAAATGTTTCATTTATTTAGACTTGAATTATGGAAGTGAAGTGTCTGATGCAACATTGGATGCGATTGAAAATGGGCAGCTACTTTATGGCTTGGAATCAACGGTTCATCGTCCCTACTATAAGGACTTACCAACGGTCTATACTTCCTTAGAGGAACTAGAGCAAGGTTTCCGACAACTCTTACAACAAGCTGACTTTTATCCTAATGCTCTTGAAAGTCAGAAAGAGATTTTAAAACTCGCCGAGAGGGGAGAAATCCTAGCTTTCTTGACTAGATTGGAGGGGGAAAAAGATGACGATTTACACCTTTAACCTACTGGTTGGCTATGAGCCTAATGGTGTGGACGTGGCCCAGGCGTCGAGAGCTTTGATGCTGCGTGAATTAAATGAGCCTGCTAAGTTTGTCTTTACGACCTGGCCACAACCCTATAAATTAGACTATTATCTTTCTTTAGGGCATCGCTACGAGGAACTCTTCCATGCCTATCTTAGCTTTACAGATCAAGACAGTCATATCCCATCCTTGACAGTGGGGGCCTTGCAGCAAAAATTTAAGTTGACACGTCTAGATTTGAAGAGTCAAAGCGAAACAGACTCTGTTTATGTCTGTTCTGATGGCACTTCTTTAGTCTTCAAGATGGATTCCTACCAAAAAGGTTGTGTGCGGTATGTGGATTACCACGTCAATGGTATGCTTTTAAAGCGTGAGTGGTATGGAACAAGTAAATTAGTCACAGAATACTTTGAAAAAGGCATTATCATCAGGAGAAGTTATCACAATAAAGATGGTCGCATCGCCTTTGAAGAACTCAAGCAAGGGACCAGCTGGTTATATAGGTTGGGAACTGAGATTTTAGTAACAAAAACAGAGGTCATGCGTCGTTTTCTAGCAAGACTTCCGCTGACAACTGCGGATACCTTGTTGCTGGATAGGGCCTCCTTGATAGAGTTTATGCGACCGATTTATGAATTGGATACACCTGCAAAGTTAGGCTTCGTTTTTCATTCAGAGCATGAATTTGAAAATGGCGACCTCTACTATGAGTATTATTACATCTTTAAGTATGCCCAACGTTTTGATTTCTTCATTACAGCTACGGAGGCACAAAAGGCTGTTTTAGAGCATACTCTGAAAAAGCAAGGTGTAACAGATGCTAGTATTCATGACCTAGCAGTGGGACATTTGGATAACCTTATTTTTCCAGAGGAGCAGAGGAAACCTCTTAGTTTGATGACGGCTTCGCGATTGGACCCACGTAAACGCTTGGATTTAGCTATAAGAGCAGTCGCCCTTGCTCATGAAAAAGAGCCAAATCTTCACTTTGACATCTACGGCAAAGGTGGCGAGCAAGAGAATCTACAAGATCTGATTGATACTCTTGGGGCAGGTGACTTCATCCAACTTCGGGGTCATGCGGATTTGCGTGAAGTTTACCCACAGTATGAACTTTATGTCACCGCCTCTCAGTGGGAGACCTTTGGTTTGACTCTGATGGAAGCGGTGGGAGCAGGTCTAGCCTTGGTTGGTTTTGACGCCCGTTATGGCAATCCAACTTTCATCAAAGATGGTAAAAACGGCTTTCTGGTTCCTTATAGCGAGACTATGGATGAGGATCTACTTGTTTCTCAGATGGCCGACAAGATTGTATTTGCCTTAGAAAGTGATCTTGAGTCTATGCACCAAGCCTCATATGACCTGGCAAAACATTATTTGAAACCAGAAATTTTAGAAGCCTGGAGAAAGCTCCTGGTAGCCATACGATAAGTGTTTTGAAAAAGCTCTATCTCTGTAAACTGTAGTGCAAAAAAGTTACTACAGTTTTTTTATCCTCCAAGCAAAATAGGCCTAATTATGGTAAAATAGAACGTATTGAAAAATCATCATTTCACGAAAGGAAGCAAGATGAAAATTACGCAAGAAGAGGTAACCCACGTTGCCAATCTTTCAAAATTGAAATTCTCTCCAGAAGAGACAGCTGAGTTTGCGACAACCTTGTCTAAAATTGTCGACATGGTGGAATTGTTGGAAGAAGTGGACACAACAGGTGTTGCCCCAACAACGACTATGGCTGATCGTAAGACCGTATTGCGTCCGGATGTTGCTGAAAAAGGGACAGACCGTGACCGCTTGTTTAAAAATGTACCTGAAAAAGATAACTATTACATTAAGGTACCAGCTATCCTAGAAGATGGAGGAGATGCCTAATGTCATTCAACAATAAAACCATTGAAGAGTTGCACGACCTCCTTGTCTCTAAGGAAATTTCAGCAACCGAATTGACCCAAGCGACACTTGACGATATCAAGGCGCGTGAAGAAGCGGTCAATGCCTTTGTGACGGTGGCTGAAGAAGCAGCCCTTTGCCCAAGCTAAGGCTATTGACGAAAAAGGAATCGATAAAGATAACCTCCTGTCAGGGATTCCACTCGCTGTCAAAGACAATATCTCAACAGATGGTATCTTGACGACTGCGGCTTCAAAAATGCTCTACAACTACGAGCCTATCTTTGATGCGACAGCTGTTGCCAATGCAAAAGCCAAAGATATGATTGTCATCGGGAAGACCAACATGGATGAATTTGCTATGGGTGGATCTGGTGAAACATCTTACTATGGGGCGACTAAAAATGCTTGGGACCATAGCAAGGTGCCAGGTGGATCTTCTAGTGGTTCAGCAGCTTCTGTCGCTTCAGGGCAAGTTCGTTTGTCTCTTGGTTCTGATACCGGTGGTTCTATCCGCCAACCAGCTGCCTTCAACGGGATTGTTGGTCTCAAACCAACTTATGGAACTGTTTCACGTTTCGGTCTTATTGCCTTCGGTAGCTCACTTGACCAAATCGGTACTTTCTCACCAACAGTTAAGGAAAATGCCCAATTGCTCAATGTCATTGCCAGTGAAGATGCCAAAGATTCAACTTCAGCGCCAGTACGCGTAGCCGATTTTACTTCTAAGATTGGTCAAGACATCAAGGGCATGAAGATTGCCCTTCCTAAGGAATACCTCGGTGAAGGAATTGACCCAGAAGTCAAAGAAACTATCCTTAATGCTGCGAAGCACTTTGAGAAATTGGGAGCAACTGTCGAAGAAGTCAGCCTGCCTCATTCTAAATACGGGGTTGCCGTTTACTACATCATTGCTTCATCTGAAGCTTCATCAAACTTGCAACGTTTCGATGGTATTCGTTATGGTTTCCGTGCGGAAGATGCCAAGAACTTGGATGACATCTATGTGAACACTCGTAGCCAAGGCTTTGGTGATGAAGTCAAACGCCGTATCATGCTGGGTACCTTTAGTTTGTCATCTGGTTACTACGATGCTTACTACAAGAAAGCTGGTCAAGTCCGTACCCTCATTATCCAAGATTTTGAAAAAGTCTTTGCGGATTACGACCTCATCCTTGGTCCAACAGCTCCAAGCGTGGCCTTTGATTTGGATTCGCTTAACCATGATCCGGTTGCCATGTACTTGGCTGACCTCTTGACTATTCCAGTCAACTTGGCAGGTCTTCCAGGGATTTCGATTCCTGCAGGTTTTGCTCAAGGTCTTCCAGTTGGTTTGCAGTTGATTGGTCCTAAGTATTCGGAAGAAACCATCTACCAAGCTGCGGCCGCCTTTGAAGCAACGACGGATTATCACAAGCAACAACCCCTTATTTTCGGAGGTGACAATTAATGAACTTTGAAACAGTCATCGGACTTGAAGTCCACGTTGAATTGAATACAAACTCAAAAATTTTCTCACCAACCTCTGCTCACTTTGGGAACGAGCAAAATGCCAATACCAATGTGATTGACTGGTCTTTCCCAGGGGTGCTTCCTGTCTTGAACAAGGGTGTTGTGGACGCTGGTATCAAGGCTGCTTTGGCCCTGAATATGGATATCCATCAGCACATGCACTTTGACCGTAAGAACTATTTCTACCCTGATAATCCAAAGGCTTACCAAATTTCGCAATTTGACGAGCCAATCGGTTATAACGGTTGGATTGAAGTGCAATTGGAAGACGGAACAACTAAGAAAATCGGGATTGAACGTGCCCACTTGGAAGAAGATGCCGGTAAGAACACGCATGGAACAGACGGTTTCTCTTATGTAGACCTCAACCGTCAAGGGGTGCCATTGATCGAAATCGTATCTGAAGCAGACATGCGTTCTCCTGAAGAAGCTTATGCTTATTTGACAGCTCTCAAAGAAGTCATCCAATACACAGGTATTTCTGACGTTAAGATGGAAGAAGGATCGATGCGTGTGGATGCCAACATTTCCCTTCGTCCATACGGTCAAGAGGAATTTGGTACCAAGACGGAGTTGAAACTTGAACTCCTTCTCAAACGTCCGTAAAGGTCTTGAGTATGAAGTGGAGCGCCAAGCGAAAATCTTGCGCTCAGGTGGTGTCATTCGTCAAGAAACACGCCGTTATGATGAAGCCAACAAGAGCACTATCCTTATGCGTGTCAAAGAAGGAGCAGCGGATTACCGTTACTTCCCAGAACCAGACCTTCCATTGTTTGAAATCTCAGATGAGTGGATTGAGGAAATGCGTACATCATTGCCTGAGTTTCCAAAGACCGTCGTGCTCGCTATGTGGCAGAGCTTGGCTTGTCTGACTATGATGCCAACCAATTGACAGCGACGAAAGTCACTTCTGACTTCTTTGAAGCAGCTGTAGCCCTTGGCGGAGATGCCAAACAAGTGTCTAACTGGCTCCAAGGTGAAGTCGCGCAATTCTTGAACGCAGAAGGCAAAACGCTTGAAGAAATCAAGTTGACACCAGAAAACTTGGTCGAAATGATTGCCATCATCGAAGATGGAACCATTTCATCTAAGATTGCCAAGAAAGTCTTCGTTCATTTGGCGAAAAACGGTGGCGGTGCGCGTGAATACGTCGAAAAAGCTGGATTGGTACAGATTTCAGACCCAGAAGTCTTGATTCCAATCATCCACCAAGTCTTCGCAGACAATGAAGCAGCCGTAGCTGACTTCAAGTCAGGTAAACGTAACGCTGATAAAGCCTTCACCGGCTTCCTCATGAAAGCAACCAAAGGCCAAGCCAACCCACAAGTAGCCCTCAAGTTACTTGCTCAAGAATTGGCTAAGTTGAAAGAAGAGTAATAAATTTTTTCTAATATAAAAACTAGTCTCATTCTTTGTTGAACATAGAATATAGGCTAGTTTTTTTGATATACTCGGGAATGGAGGTAAATATGAAAAAGTTTATAAAAGAATTCTTTCTTAATGAAATAGTATTGATTACTTTTTCTACTTTTTGTTTAGTCTAGTGGTTTATTTTTTATAATAACTTTAATTTAGTTTTTCCTATTATGGATTATACAAAGTGGTGTAATAATATTTCTTAAATATAGGTTTTCAAATTCTATAATTGGTAAAAACAAAATTAGATAAAAGTATGTATTTATTTTTATTAGGTTATTGTTTCTGTTTATTGAGACTCTGTGTTGTTTTCAGTTCTTTGCTATCTTCTTTGTTATTAGTTATAAACTCTTTTATAAAAAAATTATGGACTTATACTTGGTTTATCATTTGTTCTTTTTTTAATAAGTATGATTGTCTTGGGTTATCTTTATGAAAAAAATATCAGATTTCAAAAAGATTTGATGAAACATTATCGCAGTTTGTATTTAATGGATTAGTCTCAGGGGATTCTATTTTTTTCTTTTTTTATTCTTATTTTTTTGATTTGTTTATATTTATTATTTCACTGAATCCTGATACTGAAAAAGGTATCTGATAGTGCAGTAAGTATTTTTAGTCTGGTTTTTACCGCTGCTTTTACCATATGTTAAAGAGTTTTCCGAGATGCAAAGTAAATATTTTTGATGGCTCTAATACAGAAACAAGTACTGTATATGATTATTTTTGAAACTTGTTTTAAAAATAATCTGGTTTATCTATTTAATAGCAATTAGGATTTATTTAACATTATTATCTAAAGGACAAATGTTTAACATTCCTTTTAGAGGACGAAATTTCAAGATAGAACTCAAATATCCTGAAAGTATAGGAGAATTTTTTTATTTCCACCATGTTATCATTCGCAATAACAATGTTAATATTTATTGGGATTCAAACATTATATGAGAAAGTCTTCATTACTAATAATATTAATAGATATATAATCAAGAAAAAAATAAAAAGATAAATGATTATGATTTTTATATTTAAGTTGGATAAGTCTGACAATAGTATCCAGTTTCGAGGAATAGTATATAATGAAAAGCTATTTGGAATAAAGGGCAATAGTAAACTAGATAACTTAGGAATAGAAGATTGTCTTATCTTTAAACCATTTATAGATGAAAAAACCAATCCCAATTTTTTTTATAGTACCGGAGGAACAAAAGAAGAATATATTGAGTACATTTCAAGTTCTATGGGAGTTAAAAGAAAGGATTTCGAAAAAGCGATTAGTAATCCTTGGAAATCCAAAATATTGAGTTATGTTGGAAACTATTGTCCTAATGATTAACGAACAAATTTAAAGTAAAGTATTTTTTCGAAAGATCATAATCAAGTTCAAAGACCTAGGTTATACTTAGGTCTTTTTTGTTATACTAGTGATATTCAATTAAGCATATTTTAAACAGGAGCAACCCTATGAACAAATTCTTAAGAGTCTTATTTATCTTAGTAATCCTTGCCATGACTGGTGCTATTATTTTTCAGCTATTTTTCCCAACCTATATGGGAAGTCATTCGGGGTATGGTATTTCAGTTGGATGGCAGAGGGAGATTGGTATTTGGAATGTGGCGGTTCTGGTCATCCTCCTTGCCGTTAACCTCAAGTACGATTGGTTTTATCTGAGAGCTGTTCTGATTGCTTTGATTCTGGGAGGTCTAGGTATTGGAACAAATCATTTCCTTAGCTATCTTCAATACCATCACTCTGTTAATGCTGTTGGAGCTTTTGAGAATTATCTTTTAGTCCTTGGCTGGATTGTCGGTTGGTGGATAGAGGTATCTCGAATCAAAAAGAAATAACGTATATAATGCTGAGATTAGGGAAGTATCTTATGGGGTGCTTCCCTAATCTCTTTTGTCTAGTTTTTCCTTGACAAACATAAAGAAAACGTTTACAATTTGAAATATAAAGTTTCCTGAAAAGAAAACCAAATTGTGAAAACAAGGAGATCATCATATGGCTACTATGAAAGCAGCTCGCTGGCATGCAGCGAAAGACGTTCGTATCGAAGAAGTGGAAGTACCTGAAGTACAGCCTCATCAAGTAAAAGTGGCAGTCAAGTTCACAGGAATCTGTGGTACAGATTTGCATGAATATTTGGATGGACCAATCTTCATTCCAACAGAAGAACATGTGTATTCTGGTCAAAAAGCACCGGTTACTTTGGGACATGAATTCTCTGGTGAGATTGTAGAAGTCGGAAGTGATGTGACTCGTGTCAAAGTTGGCGATCGTGTAACCATCGAACCAATTCTTGCAGAGCACAACTTGATTGGCGATTATAACCTTGATCCAAACTTGAACTTCGTCGGCCTCGCTGCAGATGGTGGTTTTGCGAAATACTGTGTCCTTGATGGTGATCTTGTCCATGTGATTCCAGATAGCTTGAGCTATGAACAAGCCGCTCTTACAGAACCTGCTGCTGTAGCTGTGTATGCAGTCCGTCAATCTGCTTTGAAAGCTGGGGATACAGCTGTTATCTTTGGCTTGGGTCCAATTGGTCTTTTGATCGTTGAAGCCCTTCGTGCAGCAGGCGCATCAAAAATCTATGCGGTTGAATTGTCTCCTGAACGTCAAGCGAAAGCAGAAGAATTGGGAGCAATTGTTGTTCGCCCAGAAGAAGGGGAAACAGTCGTAGAGGCTATCCATCGTTTGACAGGCGGTGGAGCAGATGTTTCTTACGAAGTTACTGGGGTTCCGGTTGTTTTAGGCCAAGCCCTTGCAGCTGTTCATAAAGCTGGGGAATGTATGGTTGTATCTATCTGGGAACGTGAAGCCAGCATCAACCCAAATGAATTCGCCATCCAAGAAATCTCTCAAAGGAATTATTGCCTACCGTCACATCTTCCCTAAAGTTTTGGAATTGATGGAACAAGGCTACTTCCCTGCTGATAAATTGGTTACTAAGAAAATTAAATTGGAGAATATCGTTGAAGAAGGCTTTGTTGAATTGACCCAAGATAAATCTCAAATTAAGATCTTAGTTCAACCAGAATAAGCTTATAAAGGTCGAAACCGCTTTGTTTCGACCTTTTTGTGTTACAATAACAGAAACAAATAGATTTGGGAGGCGACTATGTCAAAGACGCTAAAAGGTAGTCTGATGGTCATAACTGCTGGAATTGCTTGGGGATTTTCAGGAGTTTCTGGTCAATATCTATTGGCTCATGGTGTGAATGTCAATCTTCTGACGAGTTTACGTTTGATTCTGTCTGGTATTTTACTGACAGCTTTGGTCTTTTTTAGGCAGCCAGACAAATTGGTTCAAGCTATTAAAGATAAGAAGACCTTAGTAAGTATCGCCTTATTTGCACTCTTTGGTCTGGTCTTGAATCAGTATGCCTATCTTAGTGCCATTCAGTACACGAATGCAGGGACTGCGACGGTCTTGCAGTATGTCACGCCAGTACTCATTCTGGCTTTTGTATGTGCCAAACATCGTAGGTTGCCAACGGCAGCAGAGCTAGTGGCGATTACCATGGCTATTGTGGGAACCTTTATCATAGCAACGCATGGTCAGCTGACAGAATTGGCCATTACGCCTCTGGGCTTGTTCTGGGGCCTCTCTTCGGCGGTGACCTATGCACTTTATATCTTACTGCCTGCTAAAGCTATTGAAAAATGGGGCAGTTTGATTGTCATTGGTTTAGGCCTGTTGCTTGGTGGTTTGATCTTTCCGATTGCTATCCAAGCTTGGAGGTATGAGCTACCCTTAACTAGTGGAAATCTTTTAGCGCTCTTTGGTTTGGTCTTTATTGGGACAGTCTTTGCTTACACCATTTTCCTTAAGGGGACGACCATGGTTGGAGCTGTCAAAGGGAGTCTCTTGGCTTCGGTGGAACCCGTAGCATCGGTCATTTTGACCGTATTAATTATGGGCGACCATTTCTTGCCATTGATGTGCTTGGAATGATTTTAATTGTTCTTGCTGTCATCATCATATCGCTTAAGAATTTAGTTGCCCTTAAAAAACAAGGAAGAATTCAGAGATAAGAATGGAGCCTGAGTGATTGTGGCTCTTTTCTTTATTGTTCTGTAAAGGCTGTTCTTAAAAAATAGGACTTAAGTCCCACACATAAACCTTAAAAATATGGTAGAATAAGAGGTAAACTAACATTTTGGAGAGAAAATGAGTATAGACGATTACAGGCCCCATTTTATGGTGGAGGCTGTTTATGATTTGAAACCTGACCAGCTACGTGAACACGGTATTCGTGCCGTCTTGGTCGATTTGGACAATACCTTGATTGCTTGGAACAACCCTGATGGGACTCCTGAGCTACGTGCTTGGTTGGATGAGATGACTGAGGCTGACATTCCAGTGGTTGTGGTCTCTAACAATAAATATGAACGTGTTGAACGTGCGGTTGCCAATTTCCATGTGGATTTCGTGAGTCGTGCTATGAAGCCTTTCACTAAAGGCATTAATGAAGCGATTGAGCGCTATCACTTTAACCGTGAAGAGGTTGTAATGGTGGGTGACCAGCTCATGACTGACATTAGGGCTAGCCACCGAGCAGGTATTCGCTCGATTTTGGTTAAACCTTTGGTGAAGTCTGATTCTTGGGTAACCAAGTTTAACCGTTGGCGTGAACGTCGCATGTGGAAAGATTGAAAAAGCATATGGTCCTATGACCTTCAACAAAGGAATTTAATGGAAGAATTATTTTGTATTGGGTGTGGAGCCCAAATTCAAACAGAAGATAAAGAAAAAGCAGGTTTCACACCTGCTAGCTCTATTAAAAAGGCCGAGGAAACAGGTGAGTTATACTGCCAGCGCTGTTTCCGTCTTCGTCATTACAATGAGATTGTGGATGTCCACATCACAGATGATGAATTTTTAAAATTGCTTCATGAAGTTGGTGATAGTGATGCCCTCGTTGTCAATGTTGTTGATATTTTCGATTTTAATGGTTCAATCATCCCAGGCTTGTCACGCTTTGTTTCGGGTAATGATGTGCTCTTGGTTGGAAATAAAAAGGATATCCTACCTAAGTCCGTTAAAGATGGTAAGGTAACTCAATGGTTGACAGAACGTGCCCACGAAGAAGGGATGCGTCCGGTGGATGTCATGTTGACATCTGCTCAAAATCATCATGCTATTAAAGAGCTAATTCAACGTATTGAAGACCTCCGTAAGGGTCGTGATGTCTATGTTGTTGGTGTTACGAATGTTGGTAAATCAACCTTAATTAATGCCATCATCAAAGAAATTACTGGTGATAAAGATGTTATCACAACCTCTCGTTTCCCAGGAACGACCCTTGATAAGATTGAAATCCCATTGGATGACGGTAGCTATATTTTTGATACACCAGGAATTATCCACCGACACCAGATGGCACACTATCTGTCAGCTAAGGACCTCAAGTACGTTAGTCCTAAGAAGGAAATTAAGCCAAAAACTTACCAGTTAAATGCAGGTCAAACCCTATTCCTAGGCGGTCTTGGACGATTTGACTTTATTGATGGGAATAAGCAAGGTTTTACAGCCTTCTTTGATAATAACTTGAAGCTTCATCGTACCAAACTTGAAGGCGCAGATGCCTTCTATGATAAGCATGTTGGAAGTCTTCTCGTGCCTCCTGGACCAAAGGATCTGGCTGATTTTCCAAAACTTGTTCGTCACGAATTTACTGTCAAAGATAAGACAGACATTGTCTTCTCGGGATTAGGTTGGATTCGTGTCCAAGGAAAGCTGAACAACCAACCATCGTTGCTGCCTGGGCGCCAGAAGGCGTTGGCGTCGTCGTACGAAAAGCGATTATTTAAACTTAATAAAGTAGTTAAAAGCATAAAAGCGTCTTTTCAATGAACATGAAGTTTGCCTAGATTTACGTCATGAGCAAACGATGTGTTTTTCGCTATGATAGTAATCCGAGTTACATTTTATGTTACTTGGATTCGGAATTTTTGAGACCTTAGGCTCAAAAATTAGCTATAAAACCGAAGGTTTGCTAGCGTCCGCATCACCCTAGAAAAACAGCAAAAAAAATAAAAGGAATAAACATGTCATTAACATCAAAACAACGTGCCTTCCTCAAATCGGAAGCACACACACTTAAACCTATTGTACAAATCGGGAAAAACGGTCTTAACGACCACATCAAAACTAGCGTTCGTAACGCTCTTGATGCCCGTGAATTGATTAAAGTAACCCTACTCCAAAATACTATGGAAGATATCCATGAAGTTGCTGAAATCTTGGAAGAAGAAATTGGTTGTGATACAGTCCTTAAGATTGGACGTATCTTGATTCTCTATAAAGAATCAGCTAAAAAAGAAAATCGTAAGTTGTCACCAAAGGTCAAAGCAATCCAAAAATAGTTGCCGACTTTGCTTGGTGAAGGACAAACTAAGGTATAGGAACACTTTTGAAGCATTAAAGCTAGCCTTAAGTCAGTTGTATAATGCTTGAGAAAGAGGAGGCGTACATGGCACTAGATCTCGTAACCCCATTTACAAAGGTTCAACTAGAGGAAGAAATCAAAGATACAGGCCGTAAGCAAGTGGGAATATTAGGTGGAAATTTCAATCCTGTTCATAATGCCCACTTGGTTGTTGCTGATCAGGTACGTCAGCAGTTAGGTCTCGATGAAGTTCTTCTCATGCCTGAATATGAGCCACCTCATGTCGATAAAAAAGAGACCATTGATGAAAAACACCGCCTTAATATGCTTATGTTGGCTATTAACGGTATCGAAGGATTGGACATCGAAACCATTGAGTTGGAACGTAAGGGAATCAGCTATACATATGACACCATGAAGCTCTTGACAGAGGCTAATCCTGATACGGATTATTACTTTATTATTGGAGCGGATATGGTCGAATACCTACCTAAGTGGCATCGTATTGATGAACTTATCGAGATGGTCCAATTTGTTGGTGTTCAGCGTCCTAAGTATAAGGCTGGAACCTCTTACCCAGTTATTTGGGTGGATGTTCCCCTTATGGATATTAGTTCAAGTGCAGTCAGAGCTTACATTAAGAAGGATCGCACACCTAACTTTATGGTGCCACAGTCTGTACTTGCCTACATCAAGAAAGCGGGGCTCTATAAATGACCTATGAAATATCTAGACTATTCTCGTGAAGAACTTCTTGAAAAGATTCGAGCGGTCATGAGCCCTAAACGCTTTAATCATGTCCTGGGTGTTGAGCGAGCTGCTATTGCTCTTGCTGAAAAGTACGGATATGATACTGAGAAAGCCGGATTGGCTGGTTTGCTTCATGATTATGCCAAGGAACTCCCAGATCAGGAATTCTTGGGGCTTATTGATAAATATAAGCTTGATCCTGAATTGAAACAATGGGGAAACAATGTCTGGCATGGCATGGTTGGGATTTATAAAATCCAAGAAGATTTGGGATTGACTGATTCCGAAATTCTACGCAGTATTGAAATCCATACCGTCGGAAGCCATGAAATGTCAACCCTAGATAAGATAGTCTATGTGGCTGATTATATTGAGCATAACCGTAATTTCCCTTTGGTAGAGGAAGCTAGACAAGTAGCAGAGCAATCCTTAGATAAGGCCGTTGCTTTTGAGACAGTCCATACGGTAGAACACTTGGCTCATCAGGCCTTGCCGATTTTCCCACAAACCCTGGAAACCTATAATGCTTTTGTGAAATACTTGAAAGATTAATAACAAATTACTGGAGAATATCATTGACTAAAGAAGAATTACTTGAATTGGTTGTCAAAGCTGCTGATGAAAAGCGAGCTGAAGACATTGTTGCCCTTGATTTGTACGGCCTTACAAGCCTAACAGATTACTTTGTTATTTTGAGTGCAATGAATAGCCGTCAGTTGGAAGCTATTGCTGACAACATTCGTGAAAAAGTGAAAGAAGCTGGCCTTGATGCTAGCCACATGGAAGGTGACAACAAGGGTGGTTGGATTCTTTTGGATCTTAACGACGTCGTTGTCCACATCTTTACAGAAGATGAACGTGCTCACTATAACCTTGAAACTCTGGCATGAAGCACCAATGGTGGATGTGTCAGCTTATTTGGCATAAAAATTGAACTCAGTTGGCGACAACTGGGTTTTGTTGCTTAAACTAAAGATTTAATAGGAAGGATAGAGCCTTGTGTTTAGTTGGTTTGTTAACTGAACACGAGCTAAAGGCAGTGAGAAAAAGATAAACTTTCTTTGTGTCAGGTGATACGGCAGAAAGTTTCCTATTTTCTCTGTGCTTTTGACGCTCTTTGTATCTTGATTTATGGCTACTTATGAAACTTTTGCGGCGGTATACGACGCTGTTATGGATGATAGTCTTTACGATTTGTGGACGGATTTTTCACTCCGTCATTTGCCAAAGACTAAGGATAAAAAGAAATTGCTTGAATTGGCTTGTGGAACTGGAATTCAGTCTGTACGCTTTTCTCAAGCTGGTTTCGATGTAACTGGACTCGATTTGAGTGCTGATATGTTGAAGATTGCTGAGAAGCGAGCAGCTTCTGCCAAACAGAAAATTGACTTTATTGAAGGCAACATGTTGGATTTATCGCAAGCGGGCAAGTATGACTTTGTGACCTGCTACTCAGATTCAATCTGCTATATGCAGGACGAAGTAGAAGTCGGAGACGTCTTCAAAGAGGTTTACAATGCCCTCAATGAGGATGGCGTCTTCATCTTTGATGTGCACTCAACCTATCAGACGGATGAGGTTTTCCCTGGCTATTCCTACCATGAAAATGCAGAAGACTTTGCTATGCTTTGGGATACCTATGAGGATGCGGCACCACATTCTATTGTCCATGAATTGACCTTCTTTGTCCAAGAGGAAGATGGAAGCTTTAGCCGACATGATGAGGTCCATGAGGAGCGTACCTATGAGGTCTTGACTTATGATATCTTGTTGGAGCAAGCTGGCTTCAAATCTTTCAAACTTTACGCTGATTTCGAGGATAAGGAGCCGACTGAAACTAGTGCACGTTGGTTCTTTGTGGCGCAAAAGTAAGAACCTATGAGAGTTACAGGTATTATTGCTGAGTTCAATCCTTTTCATAACGGTCACAAGTATCTCTTGGATCAGGCTGAAGGTGTAAAAATTGTTGCTATGTCTGGGAACTTTGTTCAGCGAGGTGAGCCAGCTATTGTGGATAAGTGGACTAGGGCTCAGATGGCTTTGGAAAATGGGGCAGACCTCGTGGTTGAGTTGCCTTTCTTTACGTCAGTTCAGTCTGCTGATTATTTTGCTGCTGGAGCCGTCGAAATCTTGTCCCGACTGGGAATTGATAGCCTTACTTTTGGCACGGAAGAAGTCCTAGACTACCAGGCGATAGCAGATGTCTATGCTGAAAAGTCAGAGGAAATGGAAGACTTTGTGGAAGTTTGCCTAGTGATTTGTCTTATCCACAGAAGACGCAAAAAATGTGGGAAAAGTTTGCTGGTGTGGACTTTACTGGCAATACCCCCAACCATATTCTAGGATTAGCCTATGCCAAAGCTTGTGTTGGTAAGGGTATTAAGTTGACTCCTATCCAGAGACAAGGAGCTGGCTATCATTCCTCAGACAAGGAAGTATCTTTCGCCTCAGCGACCAGTCTACGTCTCCACAAGCAAGATAGTGATTTTGTGGATAAGTTCATGCCCAACAGCAAACTTTTTCAGACTTCTCCACAGGTCTCTTGGGATAATTATTTCCAATTGCTGATTTATCAGATTTTTACAAATCCTGATTTGACTAGTGTTTTCCAGGTGAATGAAGAGATTGCTAGTCGTCTAAAGGCTGCTATCCGTGAGGTTTCTTCTGTGGAGGAACTCGTGGATAAGGTGGCGACCAAACGATATACAAAGGCACGGGTACGTCGTATTTTGACCTATATTCTGGTTGGAGCTGTAGATAATCCTTTACCCCAGGCTGTTCATGTTCTTGGATTTTCTCAAAAAGGGCAGGCTCATCTCAAATCTGTGAAAAAGTCTGTGGATATAGTGGCTCGGATTGGAAGGGAGCCTTGGGATATTCTTACACAACAAGCGGATAATGTTTATCAATTAGGTAATCCCGAGCTTTCCGAACAAAACTTCGGACGCATACCGCATAGAGTAAAATAGCTTTATAGAAGGTCTACCTCTGGTAGGCTTTTTTGCTTCTTTTTCGAATAAATGTAATAGAAAGGATAAACTTGTACAAGTTCCTGACAATTTTATCCTTTTGGTATATAATAAAAGAAAAGAGGAAAATGAGGTATGCTGATGGAAGCAGTCGTCTATTCAACGTTTCGAAATCATTTAAAGGATTATATGAAGAAGGTTAATGATGAGTTTGAACCTCTAGCTGTAGTCAATAAAAATCCTGATGAAGATATTGTAGTGGTCTCAAAGAGTGAATGGGATAGCATTCAAGAAACATTGCGTATTGTTCAAAATAAAGAACTATCAGACAAGGTTTTAAGAGGAATGGCTCAGGTACGTGCTGGAGAGACTCAAGAACATGCAATAAAGGAGTAGGAAATGTTACTCACTTTTACTGAAGATGCATGGACAGATTATTGTTATTGGCAAAATCAAGATAGGAAGACCCTCAAGCGAATCAATAAATTAATTAAAGACATTCAACGGGATCCTTTTTCAGGTATTGGGAAGCCAGAACCCTTAAAGTATGACTTTCAAGGAGCTTGGTCTCGACGAATTGATGCTGAAAATCGTTTGATTTATATGATTGATGGTAAGAGCGTCGCTTTTCTATCTTTTAAAGATCATTATTAGGTCTACCTCTAGTAGGCTTTTTTACTTTTCGGAAAATATTCTTAAAAAGGTCAAAAAAGATCAAATAAAACTATTGACCTTTACTGACTAATAGTGTATGATAGTTACATAAGGATTTATCTTCCTTATAAATCTTGTGGCGTGGGTTAGTTCCTTGTAAAAAGGTAATTATAGCTTGGCTACAAAAAAATGATAACAAAGGTCAAAAAAAGTCAAAAAAAACTATTGACTATTACTGACCAATGTTGTACAATATAAACATAAGGAAATGAAATCCTTATGAAGGCTGTGTAAATAGCCCATATACCAATAAAAAAGTCTTGCAGCTAGTCTGCAAAAATTTTCATCTGAAAGGTCAGTAAAAGTCAAAACCAAATTCTTGACCTGATCAAATGAAAGGTATATGATAAAACTATAAGGAAAAAGGATTCCTTGATATTCAAGTTTCTTTCTGAAAAAACTATTTATAGTTTCGAAAGGGGCTTGGAAGTTAGCTATATTGAGAGATTCACAGAAAGAAGGTGGCTCTTATGCTAAATGACAATTTGTTTAAGACTGAGAAAGTTCTCAGTCTCCTACCAAGAGCAAAACCTGAAATTATTAGAAGAGTAGTTGAAGCTACTAAAAATTTTTAGGGTTTTGGTCAGTAAAAGTCAAAACTTACACATTAACATAAAAAATAACATTTAAAAAATTTCACAAGAAAACACAAAACGAGGTAATTATATGAACAACAACTTTAACAATATGGACGATCTTTTCAATCAATTGATGGGGAACATGGGTGGTTACCGTTCAGAAAACCGTCGCTACATGATTAACGGTCGTGAAGTGACACCTGAAGAATTTGCTATCTACCGTCAAACAGGTCAATTGCCTAGTAATGAAGGTGAAGCAGTGAACCCAACTCAACATCAAGGTAAAGGACCTAAACAAGATGGTATTCTTGCTAAACTTGGTCGTAACTTGACTGAAGAAGCTCGCGAAGGTAAATTGGATCCTGTTATCGGACGTAACAAAGAAATCCAAGAAGCTTGCGAAATCTTGGCTCGTCGTACCAAGAATAACCCAGTCCTTGTCGGGGACGCTGGTGTTGGTAAAACAGCTGTAGTTGAAGGTTTGGCTCAAGCTATCGTTAATGGTGATGTCCCAGCTGCTATCAAGAACAAAGAAATCATCTCAATTGATATTTCTGGACTTGAAGCTGGTACGCAATACCGTGGTAGCTTTGAAGAAAACATTCAAACTTGGTAAATGAAGTCAAAGAAGCTGGAAATATTATCCTCTTCTTCGATGAAATCCACCAAATTCTTGGTGCCGGAAGCACTGGCGATGGCCAAGGGTCTAAAGGTCTTGCTGATATCTTGAAACCTGCTCTTTCACGTGGTGAATTGACAGTGATTGGTGCAACAACTCAGGATGAATACCGTAACACTATCTTGAAGAACGCTGCTCTTGCTCGTCGTTTCAACGAAGTTAAGGTTAATGCTCCTTCTGCTGAAGATACCTTCAAGATTCTCCAAGGTATCCGTGATCTTTATGAAAAACACCACAATGTTATCTTGCCAGATGATGTCTTGAAAGCAGCAGTAGATTTCTCTGTCCAATACATTCCACAACGTAGCTTGCCAGATAAGGCTATCGACCTTGTCGATGTAACAGCGGCTCACTTGGCTGCTCAACACCCAGTGACTGATGTGAATGCTGTTGAACATGAAATCGAAGAAGAAAAAGCTAAACAAGAAGCTGCAGCTGCCAAAGAAGACTACGAAGCAGCTCTAAATGCTAAAGTTCGCATTGAAGAACTTGAAAAGAAAATTGCTAACCACACAGCAGACCTTAAAGTCACTGCAACTGTTAACGATGTGGCTGAATCTGTAGAACGTATGACTGGTATCCCAGTATCGCAAATGGGAGCAACTGATATCGAACGTTTGAAAGATATGGGCCACCGTTTGCAAACTAAGGTTATCGGTCAAGATAAAGCCGTTGAAGCAGTGGCACGTGCCATCCGTCGTAACCGTGCAGGATTTGACGAAGGTAACCGTCCAATTGGTAGCTTCCTCTTTGTAGGACCTACTGGTGTTGGTAAAACTGAGTTGGCTAAACAATTGGCTCTTGATATGTTCGGAACAAAAGATGCTATCATCCGTTTGGACATGTCAGAATACAGCGACCGCACAGCCGTTTCTAAATTGATTGGTACAACAGCTGGTTATGTTGGTTATGATGACAATAGCAATACTTTGACAGAACGTGTTCGCCGTAACCCATACTCAATCGTCCTTCTCGACGAAATTGAAAAGGCTGACCCTCAAGTCATCACCCTTCTCCTCCAAGTTTTGGATGATGGTCGTTTGACAGATGGTCAAGGTAACACTGTAAACTTCAAGAATACTGTGATTATCGCAACTTCAAACGCTGGCTTTGGTTACGAAGCTAACTTGACAGAAGATGCTGATAAACCAGAACTTATGGATCGTTTGAAACCTTACTTCCGTCCAGAATTCCTTAACCGTTTCAATGCTGTCATCGAATTCTCACACTTGAGCAAAGAAGATCTTTCTAAGATTGTAGACCTTATGTTGGTTGAAGTTAACAAGACGCTTTCTAAGAAAGACATTGACTTGGCAGTTAGCGAAGCTGCTAAAGAATACATGACTGAAGAAGGCTACGACGAAGTCATGGGTGTTCGTCCACTCCGCCGTGTGGTTGAACAACAAATCCGTGACAAAGTCACAGACTTCCACTTGGATAACCTTGATGCTAAACACCTAGAAGCTGATATGGAAGATGGTGTCTTGGTTATCAAAGAAAAAGATGCTAAATAAAGCATAAAGCCTCCTAATCCTATTTATGAAGCAGAGATGTTAAACGTCTCTGCTTTTCTTTTTATAAATTTTTTAGACTTTCCTTGGGTGCTAGGGACGGAAGTGACTTCCTAGCGGATTCCATTCCTAAGATTTGAGCCTGGGTCTCAAATCTTCCGAGTGAGGGAAACATTATTGCTTCTCTCACTTTTAGCACAGCGGAAAGTCTTGTATTGTGTATAGCTGTGACTTTTATATTTATTCTTAAATATAAAATGAGATAAAATTGTTTAAATTATGATAATATGGTAAATAGTTAAAAATATATTCTATTTTCAAGAAAGCGTTGACAACGCATTCATATCGCTATATAATTTTTGTGTAAAATTAAATTTTAGTTAGTGATTTCTTGGGTTTAATATTACAATCTTTTGTTATTTGATAAGGAGAAATAATGTTAAAAGTAGTTTTTATGGATTTTTGGCTATTCTACTTCTTGTAGGAATAGCAATGTTGAACCCCCTAATTGCAGCTGGTATTGTGATTGCAGGATTGTTAATCCAGTTGTTTTTGAAGAAATGAGTTAATAGGAAAAAAGTATGAAAAAGATAATATATGGTATTTTAGCGATTTTATTAGTGATTGTCGTAGGATTCATTTTTCTTAGCGTATATAAAGGGAGTGAGTCATCTGGTAATCAAAAACCAAAGACAGAAATCATAGTAAATGTAAAATCTTTGGAAAAGGTCAGTGAGTTAGTTTTTACTCAATGCATCTATTCAAAAAAAGTTAAGTCAATAGAAAAATAATACAAAGTTATTTGGTAGTAACTTTGTAATACCTGGTTCAGAAAAAGAAAGCACTCATTATTCTAAATTATACGGCAAAATTCGGTATTAAGAATGATGTAACCATTAAAGATAATGGTAATCATAATTATCAAGTTACATTACCCAAATTTGAAGTTATTGGTGTTGAATTAGATAAAGACAAACCTTATACACTCTACGATACTAGTGGAGGGATTCTTAGTTATTCGACTAAAGACATAGATACTGGTGAGGCTGTTGCAGAAGGTTTTTCAAATAAGGAACAACAAGGTTTTATAAAGGACAATAAAAAATTATTAAAGGAGTCAGCCGAGAAGTACTACTCTACAATGATTAAATCTTTGGACCACGAGGCAAAAGTGACAATTGAAACTCAAAAATAAAGGTAAGGAAAAGATATGTTAAAGTAAATTTTTAATGTTAGCGTTTATGTATTTGCAGTTTTTGGATTTATATTTACATTGTTAATAATTTTTTTGGCTATTAGAGATTCTTCGAATGAAAATTCTACTAATGGCAATAATACGTCAAAAGTAGGACAAAGTATTACGGGTTCGAAAAAAAAGTAGCAAAAACGGAAGAACTATATAGTGATAAAAATATTAAAATAACAAGAACTGGTGGAAATATTATTATTGATAACTTAACGGATAAAGAAATTAATATTGAATCAACTATTGTAATTAACAATAGTATTGAAGCAACACCATTTAGTTCGTCACAATCTAGTATCGATCCGAAAGGAAAGCAGTCAGTATCTATATCAGAATTTGTTGCAGTTAATCCAGGACAGAAAGTTGAGGAATCAGACGAAAAAGCAAAAAAAGCAAACTACTATAAGCATAAAATGAAGAGCGGTGAAAATATTGGGTGGACTGCTAATATACAGAATGGTAACTATGATACAATGAATTCATTTAGTATAAATTTTAATTACTAATTGTGAGGAGATGCAGAATGGATTTATTGGATAAACTGTTAAGTAATAAGATTGTTAATACAAATGGTTACACACGTTCAGATACTGGTACCAAAGTCCATTCCTATTTAAGGACACATCCTAAATCAAGGCTTAACGAGATCAGCAACACGTTCTATTATTAATGCTTTAAAAGAGAAATAGTAATTATATGAAAATAGGTTTAGTAGTGTTCTCTTTAATCTGATTAGTGGTGCCTTTTATTATTGAATGGTACTTTCTGTTGTGAAAAAAAGGAACATTGAGTGACTATTACACTATCCATAAACTTTTTATAAGTTTTCATCATTGATAAAAAAGGTAAGTAGCACAGGCTACTTACCTTTATTCTTTATCCTCACCCTGATATTTTTTCAAGCGTTCTTGGATGATGTTGAGTCGGGGTTCGAGGTTTTTCTTGAAGACGCGTGTTTTATAGTTAAGGTCTTGTTTGATGTCAGCGAGAACAAGGTTTTGTTCCTTGATGATGTCAAGGTTGCGTTTGATATTGTCCAGATCGTGAGAGATATTTTCTCGTGATTGGTTGAGGTCTAGGATTTCCTCTTTGATGTCTTCACGTCGTTTATAGGCGTAGTAGGCACCGTAGGCGAGGGCTCCAAGAGCTAGAAAGCGTCCAATTTTCATTCTGTTACCTCTTTAGCGATGCTGTCAGCAAGGTCAGCCAGGGCAGCGAAGTCTGGTTCGTGTTCGTCAAATCCCATGTGGATACCATCGTCTGCACCGTAACGAGGAACGAGATGAATATGAGCGTGGAAGACGGTTTGTCCAGCAACTTCTTCGTTGTTATTAAGGATATTCATGCCGATTGCTCTAGTTGCTTTTTGCACGGCACGAGCAATTTTTGGAACACGGCTAAAGACAGTCTCAGCAGTCTCAGCAGACATTTCTAAGATGTTACGAACGTGCTCTTTAGGAATAACCAAGGTATGTCCTTTTGTAGCTTGTGAAATATCGAGGAAGGCTAGAACCTTGTCGTCCTCGTAGACTTTTGATGAAGGGATTTCTCCAGATATAATTTTACAGAAAATACAATTATCCATAATAACGACCTTTCCATGAGTTTTTGTTATAATAGATTATATCATACCAAAGAGAGAAAAGATAATGCTTAAATTAGAAAAGGTGACGGGTGGTTACGCTAGTATTCCCGTCCTAAAAGATGTGACTTTTGAGGTGGCTGATGGCGAATTAGTTGGTCTTATCGGTCTTAATGGTGCTGGGAAATCAACAACAATTAACGAGATTATTGGTCTCTTAACACCTTATGGGGGACAGATTGCCATTGATGGGTTAACCATTCAGCAAGATTCAGCTAGCTATCGTCAGAAGATTGGTTACATCCCTGAAACGCCAAGCCTCTATGAAGAATTGACGCTTCGTGAACATTTGAAAACGGTGTTGATGGCCTATGGTCTTGATGTGACTGAAGGAATGGCACGTGCGGACAAGTACCTTAAGCTCTTTCGTTTAGATGAAAAGCTAGATTGGTTCCCGACTCAGTTTTCAAAGGGGATGAAGCAGAAGGTCATGATTATCTGTGCCTTTATTGTGAATCCAAGTCTTTTCATTGTTGATGAACCCTTCTTGGGCTTGGACCCCTTGGCAATCTCCGACTTAATTGAGCTTTTAGCTGAGGAAAAAGCTAAGGGCAAGGCAATTCTCATGTCTACACACGTTTTGGATTCGGCTGAGAAGATGTGTGACCGCTTCGTGATTTTGCACCATGGACAGGTCTTGGCACAGGGAACTCTTGAGGAGCTCCGTCAGACTTTTGGCGATGATAGTGCTAGTCTTAACGATATCTACATGCAGTTAACTAAGGGAGAATTGTCATGATAGCTAAGCTATTTAAGGAGCGTAGCAAGCGATTCAATGCCCGCTGTGCTAAGTATAGTCGCTACGTCTTTAATGATCACTTTATCTTGGTTCTTCTCTTTCTGCTAGGTTTTGTATTGGTTCAGTATAGCCAGTTGCTTCGACATTTTCCAAAGAATCCGTGGGCAATCATTCTTGGTTTGCTAGTGCTTTGTCTTCTATTGCCTTTCTGGGGGAATATTGCGACTTATTTAGAGCCAGCTGATAAGCATTACCTTTTGGTGAAGGAAGAAGAGGTGTTAGACCATGTTAAGAAGGCAACAGGGCGTGCTTTTAGATTTTGGGTAATCGTACAAAGCCTGATTTTTATTTTGGTTATTCCGCTCTTTTTAGCCTTGGGACTTCCAGTTTGGGGAGTTATCCTTGTAGCTGTGGCTATGGCTATTCTTAAGTACTTCATTTTTCAGAAAGGCTCAACCTTTTTATAAGCAGTCTGGACTGAATTGGACTGAGGCTATTGCAGCGGAAAATAAGCGTCAACAATCGATTCTGAAGTTCTTTTCACTCTTTACCAATGTTAAAGGGATTACGTCGAGTGTTAAACGCCGTGCTTATTTGGATGGTATTCTCAAACGTACAAAGAAAGACAAGGAACATACTTGGTACAATCTTTACCTAAGAGCCTTCTTGCGTTCTGGGGATTACTTTGCCCTTAGTTTACGCCTGTTTGCCCTAACACTTCTAGTTATCTTTTTGGTTCCTGAAAAATGGTTGGCTATGGTGCTTGTGGTTGTTTTTGATTACCTCTTGCTCTTTCAGCTCACGGCACTTAAATCGCACTTTGCTTATCAGAGAATGGCTAACCTTATGCCAGTTGGAAAAGACATGCAGGTAAGCAATCTTAAGCGCTTGATTAGCCAGATTGTACTTGGGATGACTCTGGTACAGGCTATTTGCCTCTTCGACCTTAAGTTTAGCCTGATTTTGGTTGGAATGATGCTAGTTCTGAGCCTTGTTTACCTACCAGCCAAGCTTAAGAAGATGATTGACTAACACCTATTAAATAAGTTAAAATAGAAACGAATGACTAAAGAAAAAGGAGATGCCTAGGTGACATCAACAGATAAAGATTTGAGCCTGACTCCTCTCAAAGGAAATAGTGGTAAGGCCTATATGGGAACTTACCCAAACGGAGATCGCGTCTTTGTGAAGATGAATACAACACCAATCTTGGCAGCTCTTGCCAAGGAACAGATTGCACCACAGCTCTTGTGGGCTAAGCGTCTGGGAAATGGTGACATGATGAGTGCACAGGAGTGGCTTGATGGTCGTATTTTGACCAAACATGACATGAACAGTAAACAGATTATCCAAATTCTTGGTAATTTGCACCGCTCTAAACACTTGGTTAATCAACTCTTGCAGTTGGATTATCATATTGAAAATCCTTTCGATCTTCTACACGAGTGGGAGGAAAATGCCGCTTACCAATTGCGTGAAAATGGCTTCCTTCAAGACGTTGTTAGAGATTTGAAACGTCATCTTCCAGAGTTTCGTGCGGAAATTGCAACAATTGTTCACGGAGATGCTCGTCATAGTAACTTTGTCATCACAACCTCAGGATTGATTTATTTGGTTGATTGGGATTCTGTACGTCTAACAGATCGTATGTATGATGTGGCGCAGATCCTCAGCCATTACATTCATTGGCACATTGGCCACAGTGGTTGTCATACTATGGCTATAAGAACAACGACCTTGTGATGGACAAGATTTATTGGTATGGGCAGTTTTCATATTTGACACAGATTTCAAAATTCTTTGATAGTCGTGATATGGAACATGCCAACCGAGAAATTTATGAACTTCGTAAATTCAGAGAGACCTTGCACAGATATTAGAAAGTAGACATGCGAGTTAGAAAACGTAAAGGTGCAGAGGAACACCTAGCTAACCATCCTCAGTACGTTATCCTTGAGCCGGAGGCTGCTAAAGGTAAGTGGCATGAGCTTTTTGGTAATGACAATCCTATCCATATCGAGGTAGGATCTGGTAAAGGGGCCTTCATTACTGGTATGGCCCAACAAAACCCTGACATCAACTACATTGGTATTGATATTCAGCTGTCTGTATTGAGCTATGCCTTGGATAAGGTTTTGGCTTCGGGTGCTGAAAATGTCAAACTCTTGCGCGTGGATGGTTCAGCCTTGACCAATTATTTTGAAGATGGCGAAGTGGATATGATGTATCTGAATTTCTCAGATCCATGGCCTAAGAGTCGCCACGAGAAACGTCGTTTGACATACAAGACTTTCCTAGATACTTATAAGCAAATTTTGCCTGAAAATGGAGAGATTCACTTTAAGACAGACAATCGTGGACTTTTTGAATACAGTTTGGCGAGCTTTTCACAGTATGGAATGGTTCTCAACAAAGTTTGGTTGGACCTTCATGCCAGTGATTATGAAGGCAACGTCATGACTGAATACGAGCGTAAGTTCTCAGAAAAAGGTCAGGTCATCTATCGAGTAGAGGCCCAGTTTAAAGATTAACTCTTGAAAACTTGATTAAAAATAACGATTAGCCATTAATAGGCTAATCGTTTGATGTGGAGAGGTCGCATAGAGGCCGAGTGCGCACGCTTGGAAAGCGTGTAGTCCTTAACGGGGCTCGGGGGTTCGAATCCCCTCCTCTCCTTTGAGAAATAGACAAAAAATCCCTTCTATGACAGAAGGGAACTTTTTGTTGTCCTTAATTGAAAAATCTTTCTAATCCCAAGGGCTCTGGATACCTGCTACCCAACCAGTACAGAGGGCGCTAGTGATGTTAAAACCGCCGGTATGGGCATTGATGTCAAGGACCTCTCCTGCAAAGTGTAGGTGAGGGACTTTTTTACTTTCTAGGGTCTTGGGATTAATTTCCTTAAGGTCAACGCCACCTTTAGTCACAAAGGATTTGGCAAGTGACATTTTACCTGTGATTGGGATTTCCATGTCCTTAAGCTGACTGATAATGTTTTCCAAGTCCTTGGGGCGTAGTTGTTTAACCTTGCTGTCAGCCTTATCTTCTGCTAGGAATTCAGCAACACGCTCAGGCACAAGCGCTTTGAGGGTGTTTTTGACAGATTTTTCGCGATTCTCCTCAAAGTAAGTCTTGAGATTTTCTTGGCTTTGGTTGGGAAGAAAGTCCAGATGGGCAATCTCACCACCCTTAACAAAGCTAGAAAGACGTAGGGCGGCTGGTCCAGATAGGCCAAAATGGGTGAAGAGAAGGTCGTGAGTAATCTTGTGTTTGCCATAGGACAGAGTGACATCGTCAAGAGAAATTCCCTGTAAAGCCTTGTGAGGAAAGTCGGTTAGGAGTGGACTTTCCGCAGCTTCAAGTTCAGTGACATGGAGCTTAAAATGGCGGGCAATATCATGTCCAAAACCAGTTGAACCAGTCGATGGGTAGGATTTTCCTCCAGTTGTGACGATGAGTTTATCACTGGTAAAAGTCTGGTCTGAAGACTTAACTTGGAATTGCTTATCAACTTTTTTGACGGAGACAACTTCTGTATTGGTAAGGATACTAGCGCCCAGTTCTTGAATTTTATTTTCCAGAGCTTGGATGATGGTCCGTGATTTATCTGTCTTAGGGAAGACACGTCCGTGATCCTCAACCTTGAGTTTGACACCATTGTCCTCGAAAAAAGCAATGATATCGTGGTTATCAAATTGTGAAAAGACGCTATAGAGGAAACGTCCATTACCAGGAATGCCTGCTAGAAGGTCGTCTAAAGTCCCGTTGTTAGTAACATTACAACGTCCACCACCAGTACCAGACAGCTTCTTTCCGAGACGTTTGTTTTTTTCAATTAGGAGGGTTTGTTGGCCATAGAAGGCTGAGGCAATGGTTGCCATCATGCCAGCAGGCCCTCCACCAATAACGATAGTATCAAAATGTTTCATGCCTTTATTTTAGCATAATTTAAAAAGGGAGAATAGTTGGTAAATGGTCAGTTTTTTTAGACAATTTATGTTAGAATAGGAGTAGAAGTTTAAATTAGAATAGTTATTAACTATGGAGGAAAATATCGTGTCTGAAAATAACATGAAACACCGTTCATCTGTCTACGATAGCATGGTTAAATCACCTAACCGTGCCATGCTTCGTGCGACTGGGATGACGGATGATAGTTTTGAAAAGCCTATTGTTGGGGTTATCTCAACTTGGGCTGAGAACACACCATGTAATATCCACTTGCACGGTTTTGGTCAAATTGCCAAAGAGGGTGTTAAAGACGCGGGTGCTTGGCCGGTTCAATTTGGTACGATTACCGTTGCCGATGGTATTGCCATGGGGACACCAGGGATGCGTTTCTCATTGACATCTCGTGATATCATTGCTGACTCAATCGAAGCAGCTATGGGTGGTCACAACGTCGATGCCTTTGTTGCAATCGGTGGTTGTGATAAGAACATGCCTGGTTCTATGATTGCCATTGCTAACATGGATATTCCAGCGATTTTTGCCTATGGTGGTACCATTGCACCAGGTAATCTTAACGGTAAGGATATCGACTTGGTTTCTGTTTTCGAAGGTATCGGTAAATGGAACCACGGTGATATGACCGCTGAAGAGGTTAAAGAACTTGAATGTAATGCCTGCCCTGGCCCTGGTGGTTGTGGTGGTATGTATACTGCCAACACAATGGCGACAGCCATCGAAGTAATGGGGATGAGTCTTCCAGGATCATCATCTCACCCTGCAGAATCAGCTGAGAAAAAAGCAGATATCGAAGAAGCAGGTCGTGCAGTTGTTAAGATGCTTGAACTAGGTCTTAAACCATCAGATATCTTGACACGTGAAGCCTTTGAAGATGCCATCACTGTCACAATGGCACTTGGTGGTTCAACCAATGCGACACTTCACTTGCTCGCTATTGCTCACGCTGCTAATGTTGATTTGACACTTGAAGATTTCAACGATTTCCAAGAGCGTGTACCTCACTTGGCTGACTTGAAACCTTCAGGTCAATATGTCTTCCAAGACCTTTACAACGTCGGTGGTGTGCCAGCCGTTATGAAATACCTTCTTAAGAATGGTTTCCTTCACGGTGATCGTATCACATGTACTGGTAAGACTGTTGCAGAAAACTTGGAGGCCTTCGATGATTTGACACCAGGTCAAAAAGTCATCATGCCGCTTGAAAATCCTAAACGTGCTGATGGTCCATTGATTATCTTGAAAGGTAACTTGGCTCCAGAAGGTGCGGTTGCCAAAGTATCAGGGGTTAAAGTTCGTAACATTACTGGTCCTGCTAAAGTATTTGACTCAGAAGAAGATGCCATCGAAGCCGTTCTTTCTGATGAAATCGTTGATGGCGACGTAGTTGTTGTACGTTTTGTAGGTCCTAAGGGTGGTCCTGGTATGCCAGAAATGTTGTCATTGTCATCAATGATTGTTGGTAAGGGGCAAGGGGACAAGGTTGCCCTCTTGACAGACGGACGTTTCTCAGGCGGTACTTACGGACTCGTTGTTGGTCACATTGCTCCTGAAGCTCAGGTTGGTGGACCTATTGCCTACCTCCGTACAGGTGATATGGTTACAGTTGACCAAGATACCAAAGAAATTACTATGCACGTTTCAGACGAAGAGTTGGCGAAACGTAAAGCTAAAACTGAGTTGCCACCACTTTATAGCCGTGGTGTCCTCGGTAAGTATGCTCACATCGTTTCTTCAGCATCTCGTGGTGCAGTTACCGACTTTTGGAACATGGATAAATCAGGTAAAGCCTAATTTACTAATATAAAAGAAATCACACCGGACATATGTGCGATGTGATTTTTTGATGTTAAGTCCTGAGACGGTTGATGGCAGCATTATGACAAGTGATCGTCTATCTGCTGTTAGCTCAATATAAAAAACCGGTTGGAAATGTCCAATCGGTTTTCCTTTTATTTTCCGCCTCGAGGTGAGATACCAAGGGCAATACGTCCATAACGACTAATACGTGTCATCTTCCAGACTGGTGAATAAGTGGTTTCCACCTTGACAGAGTTAATGCCGTCAATGGATTTTAGCTTTTCAGCGATTTCATAAGGCATAGTCTCTTCACAGCCACACCCAGTATCAGTAAAGGTCATAAGGAAGTAGCAGTGGCCATTTTCATCGACGGTGATTTCATAAATCAAACCAAGGTTGTAAATATCTAGCTCAATCTCAGGGTCGAATACAGTGGTCATTTGTTCAACGATTGGCTCTAAGAAGGGCTGGGCCAAATCATTGACCTTAATATCATCACGGAAGTTTCATAGGACTCATTCTTTCTATTTTGCTTTTGTTTATTATGGCACAATTTAGGGCTTTTTTCAATCTCGGATGGCAATATGAGACTATAGTGAGCGAGTGGATTGACAATAAAAAAACTCCAACAGTCAAACCGTTGAAGATAATGTGATTTATGCTTCAATATTAAGCAGTTTTGCAACCAAAGTTGCTCGAATGCCACCCATAATTGGAGCAAGAATGAAAATCCCAAACCTTGTGGAATTGTTCCCACCATTCCTAGATACAACAGATCTGATACCGACCAAAGCCAATTTGGGAAGTACCGATTGTTTAAGTCAAAGACTTTCCTTCTATATACATTTATACCCACACATAGTTTACCAAAAGCTTAGCTTCCTATCAAGTAAATTGTTTGAAGAGTGAAAGGAAAAAGTGACTTAAAAAGAGCCCTTCAGGTATCCAGAATAACTAGTCAAATTGACAGAAAGGAGTGATTGTGATATTCTCATAGTAAGACATTTCAAGAGAAAATGAGGCTATTATGAGTATTGAAAAGACAGTCAGCGAGATTGCTGAAATCCTTGGCGTTAGTCGTCAAGCGGTCAATAATCGTGTCAAACAACTTCCAGAAGAAGATCTAGAAAAAAATGCTAAAGGGGTTACTGTCGTTAAACGCAGTGGCTTGATTAAGTTGGAGGAAATCTACAAGAAAACCATCTTTGACGATGAGCCAATCGATGAAGAAACAAAGCAACGTGAGTTGTTAGAGATTCTTGTAGACGAGAAAAACTCTGAGATTGCCCGTCTTTATGCTCAGTTGAAGGCTAAGGATGAGCAGTTGTCTAACATGGATGATCAATTGCGTGTCAAAGACGTTCAAATCGCTGAAAAGGATAAGCAAATCGATCAACAGCAGCAATTGACCTTGACTGCGATGAAGGACAAGGAAGAGCTTAAACTGGAACTCGATGAGGCTAAGGTTGAGGTTGATGAAGCCAAGGCCCAAGTGGAAGAAATCCAGACCAAACAAGAAGAAGCTTCAAAAAAAAGTTTCTTTGGACGTCTATTTGGAAAATAAAAAAGAAGCTGGGACTCAGTCTCAGCTTTAACTATTATAGGAGATAAAATGGAAAATTTAGAAACTTATATTGCCTTTGATTTGGAGTTTAACACGGTGGATGGGGTTAGTCATATTATCCAAGTATCGGCCATTAAGATGGATCAGCATGAGGAAGTGGATCAGTTTGACTCTTTTGTCTATTCGGACGTTCCTTTACAGTCCTTTATCAATGGTTTGACGGGGATTACAGCGGACAAGATTGCCAAGGCACCAAAGCTAGAGTCCGTTCTGACGGATTTTAAATCATTTGTTGGTGACACTCCACTTATCGGTTACAATGCCCTTAAGTCGGACTTGCCTATTTTGTCGGAAAATGGTTTGGACTTGGAAGAGCAATATGCTTAGATGTTTTTGATGAGGCCTTTGACCGTCGTGCTTCTGATTTGAACGGTATTGTTAACCTTAAGTTGACTAGTGTGGCAGATTTCTTTGGAATTAAGGGACATGGTCACAACAGCTTGGATGATGCTCGGATGACCGCCCAAATTTACGAGAAGTTTCTCGAATTAGATGAGAATGCCAAACTTTTGGAGCAACAGGAAGAAGTCAGTAACAATCCTTTTGCGGCTTTAGGTTTGGGCGGCCTTTTCGACTAAAGCTTTACAAGAGCTGTAAAGGTTGTAAAGAGTGATAGCTAACTTTTTCTGTAAGAAAAGAAAATCCTCTAGGGTTATAGCTTGCATATTACCTTGCGTTATAAGGTAGAATCTAGGTATCAAAGGTGGTGAAAGACCTCCCTTGATAGAAGATTTTAAAAGGAGGTGACTGAGATGTCGCAGTTTTCAACAGGAGAGTTGGCTAAAGCAGCAGAAGTGTCTGTTAGGACTGTCCAGTACTATGATCAACGAGGGATCTTGACGCCATCTGAAGTCACAGAGGGTGGTCGGAGAATCTATCACGAATCAGACTTGGAACGCCTACAAGTCATTTGTTTCTTAAGAGATTTGGATTTCTCAATTAATCAAATCAAGAAACTCTTGCAAGAAGAGAATAGGGAGCAGGTTTTAGAGCTGTTGTTGACAGACCAAATTGAAAGCTTGGAAAAGTCTTCGGAGGAAATAGAGGTCAAACTAAAACGTGCCCGTCACTTGCAAAAAGCAACTGCTAAGTGGCGTCAACTTTCGTTGGAAGATTTGTCAGACATTTCACGTCTTATGGAAAATCAAAAATCATGGCGTCATTTGCAGTTGAGAATGTATGGGAGTGTCGTTCTAATCTCCCTTCTTTATCTGATGGGCCTACTGGTTGTCATTTATTATTTTAAGGATCCCAGAGGTTTGTTTGTTGTCTGTCCTGCTTTTATTATAGTAATGAATTTAGTGATGTTTCACTATAGAAAGCAGTTTGAATACCTCTGTCCTAATTGTCATAGGACCTTTGATCCAAGTTTTAAAGAATTTGCTCTTGCAGGTCATACACCTAGGACTCGTAAGCTGACTTGTCCTCATTGTCATGTGAAGTCCTACTGTCTAGAGTTGGCTAAGACTAAAACAAAATAAGTTATCGAACACAAAAAAACGCTTGAGAATTACTTCTCAGGCGTTTTTAGCTTATTCAACTGAGCTTAGGGCTTCAAGCATATTAAGTTTGGCAAGACGTTTGTTGACGACGAAGCCAAGGATAATAAGGATTATGCCGATAAGAACAGCTGGTAAAAGGTAGGTAGCCAGTCCGATAGATGGATCAAACATGATACGATCTGGCGGAATGATGCTTACCATATATTGGTGGAGTGCCTGTCCAAGACCGAACCCAACGAAGATACCGATGATTGAAAGGTAAATGGTTTCACGATAGATGTAGAGGGGATACTTCGTTATTGTAGAAACCAAGAACCTTAACGGTTGAAAGTTCGTGGATACGTTCTGAAACGTTGATGTTAGTGAGATTATGGAGAACAACCACAGCAAGGAGAATGGAAACCGTAATCAAGATACCAATAACCTGTGTCAATGAATTGACCATAGTGCTAATCTGCAGTTTAAGGTTGTTGTTTTGAACAACACCGTAAACATTAGGTAAGTTGATGAATTTGGCTGCCATATTTTCAACATTTTGCTTAGTTGGTTCAGCGAGAGTAACAAGGTTGGCATTATTCACTGAAGGTGTTCCAAAAGCTTTTTGGTAGTAGCTAGCATTCATAAAGAGGAAATGCCCCATGTACATTTCAGTGATACCAGCTATCTTAATCTTGACAGATTCATCCTGACTGTTTTGCACAGTAATGGTATCTCCAACCTTGAGGTTTAGGAGTTTTGCCATTTTTTCAGAGATAATAGCTCCGTCATTAGATAGCTTGAGAGTCTTATTACGGTCTCGGTCATGCAAGCTAACGTAACTATCAACGAGTTTATCGTCACGGTCGTTAAAGACAAGGGTTGAGATTTCCTGAGTGTCCTTGTTGCTACCGGCAATTTTTTGCAAGGTTTCAAAATGGACATTCAAGTATTCTTTAACATCCTTGCTATCGAGGAGTTTAGTGAGTTCCTCATCCAAAGCACTTGACGTATTTGGTTGCTTGGCAACAATCATATCATAGTGAATGATGTCTTCAAACTGTTGCTGGTTAAGGTTAGATACAGAAGATCGAATTCCTAAACCTGCGAAGAGCAGTGCGATAGAACCTGCGACACCAAAGAGGGTCATAAACATCCGTTGCTTATAGCGGAAAATATTACGCATGGTAACTTTTTCCGTAAAGCTGAGACGTTTCCAAAGAGGTGTGATGCGCTCTAGGACAATCTTAGCTCCTGCACGAGGTGGTTTTGGAAGGAGGAGTTGGGAAGGTTTTTCCCAGAGCTCTTTCTTGGCAACCGCAAAGGCAGGTAGCACAGCAGATAAGAGACCTAAAAGGAAGGCCACAAGAGTAAGTCCTAGGTAGAAGTGCAATTCGAAAGCAGGAAGCTGCAAATCGCTCTTATAAGTATTGTGAATGAGAATCGGTAGTAGTGTATGACCGGTAATAACACCTGCGGTTGTACCAGTAATACTCGTTATTAAACCATAAATGACGAATTTATGGATAATTCGCGAATTACTGTAGCCTAGGGCGTTGAAGATACCAGCCTTACCACGTTCCTCTTCAACAAAGCGTCCCATGGTTACAAAGGTAACCAAAGCTGCCATAAAGTAGAGAGCGACAGGGAAGATGTTACTCACATCGTGAATGATGTTAATATTACTTTCATAAGCAACATATCCCTCAGAACCCGGAATCTCTCGACGAGAGTAGAATTGATAGCTAGGCGCTGGTAAATTATCAACCATTGCTTGACTTTCTTCGAGTTCTTTTTGCTTGGCTTCAATTTTGGTAGTAGCTTCTTTGACGCTAGCGGCTTCGGCTGGGTTGCTTGTAGCCATTTGCTGGGTCTGTGCGAGTGCTGTTTCAAGTTCTTGTTTAGCTTGAGTAATTTGAGCTTTAGACTGTGACTTGATTTCAGCGAGGCGTTTCTCAGGTTCGTCTTTAAAGAGTTCCTTGAGTTCAGCCTTTCGTTCAGAAATCTTATTTGCGTATTCCTCACTAAAAGGACTAACGTTTTCTAAATCCTTGTAGCGGATGCGGGCAATCATGTAATCATTAGAGGTGAAGTCCGTCTCTGGAACAATGGCATAGCCATCCAGTTTCCCCGTACCAGCACTGGCATTACCAAGGCGGTTCCTAGAGAGAAGTTCAGAGGAATTAACAAAACCAGTAATGGTATATGTTTGTTCCTTTAATTGTTTGCCCTGAGCTATCTACTGGCTCAGAAAAGTTAATCTTATCTCCGACGCTATATTCTTCTTTATAGGTTGAGGAAAGAGCGATTTCCCCCCGTCCTTAGTAGGAAGTTTCCCCTCAATAAGGTCGTAAGTAGAGATTTTCTTAGGTTTAGAGAAAATACGAAATGCCGTATTCTTCCCCTTGATGACAGCATCTTTGAAATAACCATACTCGATGTCTACATTCTTTTTCTTAATCGAATTGAGAAGGTCCTGATCGGTTTGGTTGATACTGTAAGTGCTGATTAAGCTCAAGTCAGCTGTTTGATGCGTCTTGAAGAAGTGTTCCCCAGTTTTTTTCATATTAGGAGAAGTTACTTTAAGACCAATCAAGGCAAAGGATCCCAGTGCCATAAGTAAGGCAATAGAGAGCATACGCCCTTTAGAAGCTACAAAGGTTCGCCAAACATCTTTCCAATAAGTTGTTTTTTTCATGACGGTGCTCCTTTCTAGTATTCCAAGTCCTCGATTTTTTGTGGATTAGGATTAAGTTCCACACTCTTAATCTTGGCATCGTGCATTCGAATGACACGATCGGCAATTGGAGCTAGAGAAGCATTATGGGTCACGATAATAACAGTTGTTCCCTGTTTGCGAGCCATTTCTTGAAGAAGGGTCAGGATTTGTTTCCCTGTTTGATAATCCAGAGCCCCTGTTGGTTCATCACAAAGAAGAATCTTGGATTTTTGGCAACGGCGCGTGCAATGGCAACACGCTGTTGCTCCCCACCAGATAGTTGTGATGGGAAGTTGTCTAAACGGTCTCCCAAACCGACTTCGACGAGTGTTTGAGTAGCATCTTTAGCGTTTGGAACGATTTCAGATGCTAGTTCGACGTTTTCCCTGGCCGTAAGGTTTGAAACTAAGTTGTAAAATTGGAACACAAAGCCAACGTCCTCACGACGATATGTTGTCAGTTCTTTAGCTGTGTATTCAGAGATATCCTTACCATCAATAATGACGCGGCCTTCGTCATTGGTGTCCATACCACCCAAGATGTTAAGAACGGTTGATTTCCCTGCACCAGAGGCACCGAGAATGACGACAAGCTCCCCTTTTTCAATATCAAAGCTTACGTCGTTGTTTGCGATAATTTCCAGATCACCGGTTTTATAGCGTTTATAGCTATGCTTCATTTGAATATAAGCCATGAATTTCCCTTTCATACGAAAATAATGATGCTGATAATTACCTATCTTTCCGTACTCTATTGTAACGGATTTTCCTTGGAATATCTAGGTTTTGAAGCAAAAAAAGGTTTAAAAGACGATAAGATTTTCTTACATGTGACAGAAATTTGAGCGAAGCGTTTACACATGAGAAAAAAACTATTCTAGATGAGCTTTGAGTGAGGTGAAAATTTGGTGAAATAGTTATAAAGTTAGGTTATTTTTAGTCTTTTACTGAGTAGATTTACTGTTTTTCCAAATTTACATCATTGTCGGAGAGTTTAGGTCGGTAAATGTTTCATAATAGGGTTGTCATAGGGAATCTGCTTTTGCGTCAGAGTCGATGATGAATAAAGAGTTTTTCATAGTTTCGAGCACGGATCTATCCAGAATACCGTCATTTTTTTGAATTTGGAGGATACATTTTCTATAAGGGTTAATTTATTCATTGGGAAATAGGGGCCTTTTGGTAATCGTTTTTTTGTGTTAGTTATTTTTAAAGAAGTTGCGATTACCTTAAAATGTGATATCTAAATGAGGGATGTACATTTTTAGAATGAGTTGTTTATTGGGAGGTGGTTTATAAAGTTGTTTATAAATCCTTTTTGTTGTAACTTTCTTTGAACTAATCGAGGGACTTTTAGTTTCTAATCTTATTTTAGGGTATTGAGAGTTCGACATTCTTACTCAAGAATTCTATTTTATAGTTACATTTAAAGTGTTTGGACAGAATTTTGCTATCCGATAAAATTTTTGGGAAGATGAGTCAGCAAAAGTGGTTTTTGAAGAATCTGTCTAAAAAACAAGTATTGTTTCCCTAAGTACTACTTAAAGAAATTACCATTTGCATAGCTTAAAAAAGCTAATCTGATAATAGATTGTCATCAATTTTAAGACATGAAGTTGTCATTTATTTAAAATGCTTAAAAATTAAAGAAACGCTTGAAATCAAGGGGGTTGCATGCTAAGATTGTTACCTGGGTGAAGGGTTGGTCAAACAGCTCAACCAACCTTTTGCCTCCTACAGCAGTAAATAGGACGCCTTGTTAGCTAGTTAGAGCTAACCAAATAAATAGTGAGGGATTTATGATTAAGAACAAAGATAATGGTTTTATCGGCAAAGCAATAATCAGCTTGATTGCTACTTTGGGGACTCTGGCTCTATTCATGGGTACCAGTGGGGCCTCGGCTGACGTCAAAGAAACTCCTAAACTTGATTTAGATGCCAATATGACTAAGGTTCAAACCGTTAGTGATGAGGACTTGAAGAATCATGATGGGCAAGCTCAGGATACGAAGAAGCAAGAAACACCTGGACAAAAACAGCCAGAAACTGAAGAATCTAAGACTACAGATGAGGAAACTCCTGACTACATCGTTATCACCGAGGTAGTGGATTCGTCGGAGCATAAGCAGGACTCTAATCAAGTGGTTGATGGAGTATCTCAAACGCTTGACCCAGACTTGTTGAATGAGATTTTAGCTCAAACTAGCGAAGTTGGGGAATACCAGATTTATGTCAAGAATGATGATGAACTATTAATCTCAGGACCTGTACCTTCCCAAACAGCGAATGAGGATGTGAATTACCCTACTTTAGAAAGTTCATTGGATTCAGCGAGTATCTACTTAGGTCAAAAGAATCGCTATAAATTGGCAAACGAAGAAGACGCACAGTCAGGTCTTGCTTTGGTTGAAGAATAAAATTTTTATATGACTGACACAAAAAGACTTGGACGACTTTTGTCCAAGTCTTTTTTATGTTATGACTGAGTTGCTAGATGAGTGTATAGAAAAAGGAACCGCGAGATTCCTTTTCGTTTTTTAGAATGGCAATTTACCTGCAAAGGCACCCATTGATTTTTTAGTAGCTTCATCGATTTGTCCGAGAGCATCGTTAAGTGCTTGAACAGTCATATCTTGGAGTGTTTCCACATCATCAGGATCTACGACAGCATCAGCGAAAGTGATGTTAACTACTTTTTTGTCACCAGTTAATTCAGCAACAACCAAGTCTTGTGCTGATTTTCCAGTGAAGGTTGTAGCAGCCAACTCAGCTTGGCTTTTTTCCATTTGTTTCTGAAGCTTTTGAGCTTGCTTCATCATGTTTTGCATGTTCATCATAATATTTTCTAGATTCCTTTCATATCAAGGGTTTAGCCCTTGTTTGTTAAAATTTGATGCCTTAATTTGCCTTATTCTTAAAAATTATCAAAGGCAGAAGCTACCTCTTTTTGTTGAGTTGGGAATAAATGTGAGTATACATTTATTGTTGTGTTGATAGAGCTGTGTCCAAGACGTTTCATAAGTGTGAAGAAAATATAGTCTTTCCCCTCTCCATTTCTAAGACCTTGTGAGACGAGAAAGGCTGCATGAGAATGTCTAAAATCATGATTACGAATCAGTTTTAAATTTTTAGGCATGCGTTTTTTCAGTTTTGTCCTGAAATTAGAAATATCTGGACTGGTTAGAACCTCTGGTGAGTTTTGGAAAATCTGTAAAGAGTCAGTGTTGTCTGTAAAAGCTTTGAGTAGTTCAAATTGCTTTGCTTTCCAACTTTTTAGCTCTTCTACAAAAGCATTGTGAATGTATATGCGTCTGTTAGATTGAGTAGTCTTAACAGTTCCAATATGGACCTCACTATTTCGGTAGTATGCTGAAAATTTTACATCAACGTATTTTTCATCAAGGTTGATCTGCTTCCAAGTAAGTGCTAGTGCCTCACCAATTCGAACACCAGTATACATCAATAACCGATATAAAAGCTGGTATTGATATTCTGACTCCTCAAAAAGTGAATCAAATCGTTTAAATTGTTCAGGTGTATAGTAGGCCATTTCTTTGTGTTGTTGTGGCAAACGACGCAGACCATCACAAGGATTGTTCATTCTAATGCCATTGGTTACAGCAATATCAAATAGTTTATGAACAAAGATCATTTGTTGATTAATGTGTGAATTAGTTAGTGTGCCACCTTTTACGCTAGGTTGTTTTCTTAACCAGTCACGATATTGCTTGATATCTTGAAGCGAGACCTCTCTCATATTAGCATTTTTAAAATACTTAGAGACGTACATCCGATAATAAGATTTTTGACTGTCGATAGTCCCTCTTTTATTACCTCGGATTTCATCTTCTTCTTTGACAAGAGAGTAGAGGTAAGCTACAGAGACTTTGTCTTTGTGTCCCACTTGATGAAGTTTATTGATACGGTAATCAGCTTCATAACGTTCAGCTTCTTTACGTGATTTGAAATTTGTTTCTGTGACGCTTTTGACCGCCTGTTATAGCGTCATAACCGTCACTAAGATCCACCTTCCATTTTTTATTTTTTTGTCTAGTTACTGCCATGTGTAATCTCCTTACTCATTAACAGTATCTTCCAGTACGGGATTAATTATATCATGTTTAGCGGATAACTCAACACCTAGAATGTCTTCAATGGTTTTTAAAGGGACACGTCCCACCTTTTTATTTCCATACCACTCAAAGCCATCTTGTAGGAGCTTTTGTTTGGCTTTTCTGATCAACTTGCTAGCCTGTGCATCGGTATATCCTGTAAGGATCATTAGTTCAATTTTATCTACAATTTGAATCATTTACTTATCCTCTTTTTTATCTTTCTGATGTCGTCTAGAGTCCAAATACTTAGCAAAAAAATAGGTTTTGTTCATTAACAGTTCCAAAAGATGAGGGTTATCTGTTCGTGCATACCTCACGAGTGTATTAAACTCTGTAAAGTTGTGTTCTTCTATAATATCAATAACTAAGGATAAAAAATTATCTGTATTACTGTTGACTAAAAATTTATCAAGCTCAAAACCACAACCTGATTCAATATCATTGATGTTATAGGGGGTCTTCTCTGGATTTTCAGCATGAGTAAAATAGTCATACATGCCTTTGGGTGACATTATAGGTTCAACATGGGATGGACCATTTAATTTTTCTTTGATTAGTTCTGATACTTGAGAATAGCTCTTTAAGGACTCAAAGTATAGGGCGCCATGCTTGTGTGCTTTTTGAACTCACCAGTTTCCTTATTGATATCTTTATCATGCCATGGACTGAGTACAAAAGGTATATGTAACTCTTCAAGGATTTCTAGGTAATTATGGGGTGTACTTTCTTTATAAATCAGGAAAGCCCATTTGTTTGACCGTTTTTCTTTTGGCAATAGTATTATCCTTCCTGTGATTATTGATTATTGGTGTAATGGGGGTCGTAGTAGCCCCATTACACAGTAAAAATGTTATTTGAAAAGGCAGTACACTTGGCTTTCACTACGTGAGCCAGGCACTGCCCTATTATTAACGTTTAGTTCCTTTGAACCAGAGCTTATTTCCCACCCTTAGAGGTGTGGAAAAATAGTAGTTGGGGTTATAATTGGAGATTTCTTCTTTGATATGTTCTTCCATATCTTTCAAAAGTTTTTGAGCTTGTTGAGTTCTAGGCAACTTTAAGAAAATAGAAACCTCTTCTTGACGGATATCGACAGTGCATTTCCTAACGGATTGGTTAAATTCACTCAAAACAGGATTGAATCGTGTAATGGTTTGGTTTTCGATTGTTACGATAGGTTCAGAGTATTCGACTTGTTTAAGAAATTGACGCATTCGGATGGTTTGATAGACTGACTTGAAGTAATTCCAAATGGAATCTTTAGCAATCCGATAAAGTAGTTGACCGATTACCAAAATTGAGGAGATAGCTAGGATAGAGATTGAAAAAACTAAGATGACTTGTTTGATATTATCTAGACTTTCATTGATTAGGATAAAAGAGTTATTATATTGAGATAGGCCACTCAGTTCGATAGCTTGATAAAATAAGCCTAAACAGAACTGTGCTAAGAAACAAATCAAACTTATGATGGTGAGATTTATGATAAGGTTGTAAGTTTTTTGGAAGAATGATTTTTTCATATTTATAAGATACCTTTCTTAGTGTAATAGGTTGGACAGAGCAAAGGTAGGACTTGATAAGGGTGTTCGTTATCGATGATTTGAATCAACCCAGTTCCTTTTCCTATTGGGATGACTATACCCTCAGGGTCAAGATCTGGAAATAGGAATTGCGTAGTTTTCTTATTGATATTTCCAATTTGAATGAGTACATTTAACTGTTCACGAACGGATACAGGGATGGTATTATGGTCAAAACGCTGACTTACCAGCAGTAAGTGAACTTTTGTCGCTCTACCTAAAAGGGCAATTTGGGACATGAGAGAAAAGAAGGAATCTTTGATTGTCTTATTAACACCCTCTGACAAAGCTAGGACCTCATCAATCACGATAGTTAGATGGTCAAAGTGCTGATTTGGATTGTCATATAGAATCTCTTGCCTTTGTTGGATAAGGTTAAGGCAATCACTAAGATTTTCATTGATTTCAGACACAAATCTGATTTAGAGCGGTTTCGTTTAGGATGGATAACGGCAATGCCATTTTCTCTTGCCCATCTTGATGGGGTATCAAACTTTGGGTCTATTATAATAAGGTCAGAGATCTGTTTGAGGTGACTAAGGAGGTAGGTCAGGGTATATGACTTTCCTGAGCCACTATTGCCGGCAATGGCTAGAGAAGTGACGTTATTATAATCTAGGACAAGATTTTTCATGATTGGAATAATGTCTTCCTCGTGACTCTTAGTGAAGCTGTCTAAATCAGAGATGATAAGTCGTTCGGAGACCCCTTCTTTCCATGGAAAGAAGAGACCACGTTGAACATGAATATCATTAGTGTCAAGAGCCATAAAATAAGCAGAGTTTTGCTTTAGCAAAGTATATCGTGGGTACAATGATGCGTTAGCAATTAAGAAAATTTTTTGGTAGAGGTCGTCATCGATAATGTAACCAGCTGGTAAACGTGGTAGAAAAAGGAAGCCATCATCCATAATCTTGCAGTCAAAACTATTAGTATAGCTTGTTTCACCTTGCATGAGAGATCCTAGTCCCATGTTAAGGCTTTGAAGGAGGTACTGTTCCAATTCTCGTTTGGTCATCATTTAACCTCCTGGAGCCCATCAGCCTTAAAATAAACATTGTAACTAACCTCACAAGCTTGAAGGTTATCAAATGTAACCATGGCCATATAAGGTGGAAGAGTTACCTTAGAGTTAAATTTCACAGTGAATGGAGGAAGTCCTTTTTGTGAAAACCAAGCTTTATAAGCGATTATCTCCCCAGTAGGCTGGTTGTCCTCAAACCGAATCTGTGGTTCTAATTCAGTGCTTAAGCAGTAAATAGCTTGCTTGTTGTCGATATATTCAGCTGCAGTATTGGCTGAGTAGCCAGTTTTTCTGTTACGTGTTTTCATTTGTGTTACCTCTATATAGTTATTTTTGTCTTAGCTAAGAACAAGTTTAGTTTACGCTATTTCACTAAAGCAGACTGTCAGATTTTTTGACAGTCTGAAGAAAATTATTGTGTTATGATGCACACCAATTCCGTAAGCCATTCAGTCAATCGTTCTGTAATCTGAAAAGAAGTCTCTTCAGTAAGAAATGTTGGAAAGAATTGAGCTAATGAGTTTAAAAATATCTCTTGATGTGCATTTACAAAATCTGATATATTTTGTGGGTCTATTTTTTCATCAAGTTTTTTATAGATAGCTTCTCTAAAAAAAGTTTTTTTAAAGCATGATGCAGTCAAAATAGTAGAAATAATAGTTTCAATGAGTTGGAGTTCAAATTCAGAGCTTGGGAAAAATAACTCTCTAGGTGTCTTGTAATTAAGTGTTGCTTGAAAAGCTAATGAGCTTTCAAAGGTTAGATTTCTTCTACCTTTGATGATTTGACCGACAGACGACTCTGCAATGAAAACAAGTTTGTTATCTGAGTTGTAGTAAGCGATTTGATTGTTATAGATCCCCATCTCGTTCATTCTTGTCTTTAGAGATTTGCCCAAAAGTTGGCTGTAAAGTCTTTTAATTTCTTTTGAATAAGTCATTTATTCCTTCTTTCTCGTCTGAGACGGAAAGAAACATGGAAAGTTTGACCGATGAAGGCATGAAAAAGTGCACACCAAAGAAAACGGTGAAACTTTTACATAAACAAAAACATAATGCTTGTCTATGTGTTTATAGTTTCAATCCGTCTACTTAGTGCGCACTATTAGACATGTTTGTTTGAGCTGTTGAATACAGATCTCTAAGATTCTATCTTATTCGAACCTAGTTTTATAACCCAGTGACATAGTTTTATTTGTAGAATAATTATTTGTATTTTTGGGTTAATCCGTAGGCCTAGAAAACTATGTCAGAATCTCATGTAAATAGTTTACAGCATCTCAAAGCCTTATTTTTAAAACTAAATCAGGTTTGAATCCTCCATCCATGGAAATCCAAGTACTATAGTTATATAGTTAATTGAATAAGGAGATTGTTGATAGGAGATGTTTAAAGAGTAATGCAAAAAAGCGTTTAGAATTATTGTTTCTAAACGCTTCTAGGTATTAGTAATTAGAATGTATTGTTTTATTGCCTATTTATTATTTTCCCTAATTGTCAAGTCAAGTGCAACAAAGTTGTTCCTCTGATTAAGTGAGTATCTTTCAAGCTGTTTGAGTTAGCTCAAACAGCTTTTTTGCGGACTGATAGCCATGAATTCGTCTAGGTCTTTCATTGATAGCCTTTGTATAGTCCTCTAAAAGATTCTGATTTAGAGTATTTTTTAAGTTCAAGTAACGGCGTAATGAACTAACACTATCCATAGTAATCTCCTTTGTAGCATTTCTTAAATTATATTGTACAAACTCTAAAATTGAAAAGCAAAACGTAATGCATTATTCGGGTACATAATGCTATATCCTAAAGATAAAAATGATAGGAGAATTAGCATGGCATTCCAATTAAAATCAAATCGAAAAGAAACTGAAAATAAAACAATCCTCTTCCCACTCCCACTGATTGAAGAAATTGAGAAGGCGATACAAAATAAGGATGTAACTTTTTCAAGTTTTATCATTCAAGCATGTGAGTATGCGCTGAGAGATATGGATGAGTAGAATTTTAATGTCTAAAATACTCTGTTGGTTGACTTTTTCTACAAAAAATCCTAAAATAGGATTATAAAATTTTAGAGAGGTACATTATGGATAATTTGCCACAACAAATCTATAAATTTGCTCAAGTATTTTCAGCAAGCCGAAAGAGAGATATTGAAAAAATATTTTCTGATAATGAGTTCGAAACTAAAAATAGTCGTCATATTTTAAATTGGGATTTTATTTATCGTGATATTGCGAATACTGCAAAATCAAATAAATTAATATCGCCTGCTATGGATATGGGAGCTCTTTGGACTGCGAGAGGAGTAATTCTTGAAGGGATTCTATATATTTTTATGATGAAGCAAAGGTTCGAAGATGTCATTAATAAATACGAAAAACATCACTATCTTACTTGTATAGCACGTTCGAAAAATTCTCAGTTAAACGGGAAAGAAGAAGGAAAATTATCAATTGAATTATTTAACGACCTAGATGATGACGAGTTAAGTGCATCACAAATAGAGCAAGCGAAGAAATTATTGGGGGACTATTATAATTTTATTGATGAGATTAGGGTCGTTACATTTGATAAGAAAACTAAAGAAGTGAGTGTTAATCAGGTAAATGCTTTTTGTGAATTTGTTGATGTAGTAAATATCACCGAATTTGATTTTACAAAACTTGAAGAAGATGGTCGTGAAAATGCTCCAGAAAAACTACTTGTAACACTAAAATCTGCCATACAAAAACCATCGGACTCACAAAAACAGGTTAGTCTTTCCGAACAAAACGAAGAAGAGAATAGTAACTTATGATATTTCTATGTAAAACAGGAGTAAATGATGCTTCAAATTAGTTTTAACGGGGAACGTTTAAAGGAAGCAAGACTTTTTAATAAAAAAAGTATTACTCAAATTGCAGAGTTTTTAAATGTTTCAAAACAAATGGTTTCTAAATATGAGAAAGGACGTGCAACACCTAGTGAGGAATCATTAGAGATTTTGGCAAGGGAACTAAAATTTCCGAGAGATTTCTTTTTTGGAAATGATAATTTTAGTTTAACCTCTACAGGAACTTTTTTTAGAAGTCGTTACACAGCAACTCAAACAGAAAAGTTACCAGCAGAAATAAATAAAAATTATGTAGCTTTGATAAGAGATTATCTTGGAAAATTTATTGATTTTCCCCATCTAGACTGGGAACTTTCTGGTTTAGACTTGACTCCACGAGAGTACGCAAACTATATTAGAAAACAGTGGCAACTGGGTGATAAGCCAATTGACAACTTATCTTTGTTGATGGAAGAAAAAGGTTTTGTTATTTCTAGAATAGATACCCAAAGTGATAAAGTTGACGCCTTTGGTTCAGCTGTTAAAGTAAATAATAATGAGTACTATGTTGTTATGTTAGAAGGAACAGATTATTCATTCTATCGCCAGCAATTTAGTCTAGCTCACGAATTGGGACATTGGTTAATGCATGAAAATTCTAAGACACCCCAAGATATGGGAGCAATAGAATATAAGCAAATGGAAGATGAGGCAAACGAGTTTGCAGCTGAGTTTCTATTACCAATGAATTCGTTTAAGCAGTCGATTATTGGCCATGAAAATGAAATTGAGTATTATAGGTATCTAAAGAGAATTTGGCAAGTTTCGATTAGCATGATGGTAATGCGTTCTAAGTCGTTGAATATCATAGACTCTAACGAGTATACAAGTTTATATAAAAAGCTTAGTTATAGAGGTTGGAGAAAACATGAGCCTCTAGATTCAACAAAATTGATTAGCAACCCCCTCACCTTAAAACAATCTGTAGAACTGTTAGTTGAAAATAGAATTGTAATGGATATCTCAGCAGACATCTATAGAATATATAACAAACTGTTACCAAATTTTTTAATCGAGAAATTATGCAACCTAGAAGAAGGCTATCTTGACGAACTGGATGACAAGTATCCAAATATTATTAGTTTAAACAAAGAACGATTTTTTAGAGGGAAAAAATAATGTGGAGAATGTAAGATGAACGGCTATAATAAGGAAGTACGGAGAAATGTCTTATATAATTTAGAATTTCAAAGGTTGAAAGAAAATCTCAAAAATGACAAATGTTTTTATAAAAATTGTGAACACAAACCAATTGACTCTCATGTTATCCAACGGGGGTTATTAGAAAACAGTTTAGCAGAAAGTAATTTTGTATATGCTTGGACACCACAGAATGTTGCTAGAGGGATAAGTCAAGGAGAAGAAACCTTTTTCGAAAAAATGTCTATAGGGAAATCGGGAATCTTCGAGGGATTTTGTGGAGATAAAGGTCAATCTCATGATGCAAAGTTATTTAGAAGCATAGAAGTGGATGTTGAAGCAACCTCTATAAATCATTATGTATTTTTGTATTCGTATAGAAGTTTAATTTATCACTTGTGGCTCAATACAGGACTCATACTTTCTAAAGACGATAAAATCTCAAAAATGTTAGATAACCCTGTAATTTCTGACTTAGTTCCTCAAGTTAAAGCTATTCCTTCAGAAATTAGTTCGTTCCTACAAATTGATGATGAGTTACCTAAATTTAAAGCATCTAAAGATATTTATGAGCAGTATATTTGCGATGAGGGAGAAATAGGTGAATACTGTAACGATTTTTTTATTAAAGTTCTCCCTTTGGATGGAATATCTATTGATTTTGTAACACTAGGAACAAGGAATTATTGTGGTTCTAATTATCCAATAACACTGGGAGTTTTACCACAATATAAAGACAAGCCTAATTTGTTTTTTATTGTGGCTCATAAGGCTGATGAAGCAAATATATTAATTGAAAGACTAAAAGGCATTACGATAGAGAATCTATCTGAATATTGCTGGCTGATTCAAAATTTACCAATAAAATGGTCGACAAATACCATGTTATCACCGAAACTTTATAAACATTTAGAATCAACGGGAGAACTTTCTCAACTGCAAAATTTTATATCTAGCACAGAAGAATTAGATTTTAACGATTATCAAAATTTTAACCTAATTAATATCTTTAATGAATATTCAAGATGATAGATACATAGTTAGAGTTGTAATAACTTATAGTAGAAAACGCCTCACTGGGTAGTGGGACGTTTTTTAGATTACATAGAAGATACTGCAATTGTCTATTTTTTGTCTTATTGATATAAATTTAAGTGTTTTTAGTTCAATTTAGTTAGTCTAGAAAGGCTTTAAATCAACATTTCTGACGATTACAAGACTTAAAAAATTATAGAGCAAGTCTTGCATGTTCATCATAATATTTTCTAGATTCCTTTCATACCAAGGGTTTAGCCCCTGTTTCTTAAATTTTACTGCCCACTTCTGCCCAGAAATAAGTAGTATAAAAATCTTAACTATTATACCATGTTTAGCTTGATTAACAAAGTGAGGAGAAGTATTGGAGGAATTTGTTAAGACTTGATTTTTTCTTGTTCATAAAAATGTTAGATCAGTTACAAAGCCACTAATCCTTAAATTATGAGACTTGTTAAAAATAGTGTACAATGGTTTATTGTTAATCCGGTCAAAAATTCGATTGGAGATAGAAAAAGAAAGAGAAGAAAAGAATGCAAAAAAGCAATATTTTAGGGATTTTTGTAGGACTAATTATAGGGCTGTATACAGTCTTAGGAATGAGCCTATTTACTTTTTTTAATTTAAAATACCACTCTGTTTATTATGCTCAGCATATTCCTCATAAGGAGGGAACAGAACCAGATCTCGTTATGTTGGTAGAGGATATGGGATGGATTTATACACCGGAGATTGATGGTATTCGGTATGACGATGATGGAACAAATGCTATTATAAATACTAAAAGCAAATCTTTTTTAACAAAAAGTTCAGGAAGCTTTTTATATGATAAAGATAATATGACTATCGGTTTTGACAGTACGTTTAGATTTGATCACGTCAGTTATTTTTCAGAAGAAGCAAAAAGAATTCAAGTTAATGAATCGAAAATTAAACAAGAGATTAGGGAAGATTTTTCCCCAATTATGAAGGCTCAAACAAAACCTTTTATCAATCTTCAGTGGTTGTTTAATTTAATTTATCAAAGTAGGTTTAATTAGAGAAAAGGAAAGAGAAGATGACAATGAAAAAAAGCAATATTTTAGGGATTTTTGTAGGACTATTTTTTTAGGGCTGGT